>BNJV01000036.1_pt1 | contig 90551 bp, 112 predicted proteins | sample 8540591 | NCBI WGS metagenome assembly BNJV01 (sample SAMD00202457, study PRJDB9452) | human saliva metagenome | host: Homo sapiens
GGAAGTTGCATTGCTGATTTTGCCTTAGTAATCACCGCCTTTGTCCGGAGATAATTTCAAGATCTCTAACTGCAGCGTCTAATACTTTTGCATTGTCTTTGTCTTCACCAACAGTTATATATTGATAACGATCTTATCGTTTTGCACGCAGACAGGATTCTATATCCAAACTTTGATCATCTTAGCAACGATCCTGTCTCATATGTGTCCTTAATCTTGTCATATTTTCCTCCACCTGTCAATAGCCTTGCTGGCTCTTAGCTGCTAACAGAACTTTCTTGCCGTCTTTTACCAAACCCAACTCTAGCCTGACCCAACCGTCCTTCCATCCTGTCCCACCATCATCCATCCATCCATCCGTTCACATCCCGCCATATCATCTTCCAGAAACCATCTGTCCAGTCATCAACCGATCAGCTGTCTGTTGAATCTGATGAAGGACCGTCTTATGGCGTGTGTTATTAATCGTTTCTACTACAACAGCCTTTAACAATATCATTTTTCTTTTTACAACACCGCCAGGTGTTGCATCTTTAATGGTGGAAGCGATGATTATATCGCCGATATGAGCATATTCTTCTAGTTGAACCACCCATAACACGAATTGGGGCAATTCTTTTTGCTCCAGTGTTATCGGCCATCAATTTTGTTTCCGCTGGAATTATGCCGGATACTCCTTCCTACCTAATTATTTTGCTCTCTCAATTATCTGTGCCAAGTCTCCATCTCTTTATCTTTTGAAAAGAGGTCTTGTTTTACACTTTATAGTATCGCCAATGTTATATTCATTCTTCTCATCAGGCTGAATTTAACAGTCTTCTTTACAATCTTGCCATAAAGCGATGCTTTAAGAGGTCCTCGATTGCAATAGTGATTGTCTTATCCATCTTATCGCTAACAACCTTGCTGATGTCATCCTAAGATTTCTCCACTGGTTTATCTCCTTATCTTATGCCACCTCTTGTATTCCCTTGCGATAACTGTCTGAATTCCAGTAACAGCCACGAACTTCCTAATTTCTTGAAGTTATCCAACTGGCTGGCATTTTGGAATCTAAGGTTGAAAAGTTCTTCAGGAAAACCACCCTTCATTCAACTGTTCTAGTTTTGAGATTTTAATTAGAATCCATCCATCCAGACCCTCCTGTCCATTTGTCCACACCATCTGTCCTTCATCACCACGACAGAGTCAACCTGTCCATCTGCCATCCAACAAATGCATTCCCGTCCAGTACCACACCATATTATTTCACCATATATCCAACCAATAACTTTATTGTATGTTGGCTTTGTTTCATAAAACTATACTGAATGTCGCTCTTAATGTCTGAAGAGGAATTTGTATTCTGAATAGAACTCGTACGAGCTATATCAGCACCACTCAAGACGTCTGAACAGCTTGCCTTGAAGGGCTCAAGTACTCCTTGCCTTCATACTTTTACATCGTTGACTTTACTACTTACGGAATGATATACGATTCTCAAGCTGTGCTGCAATATTCTCTGCCAAGCTGAGCACCCTATCCGGTCTCTCGGATTTCTTTGATATCAATGAATACCCTTCTTCATCTGTAAACTTTGATACTTCCTTCTTTAATCCTTTCAACTTGCACCTTGCTTACTCGACAACAACAATTCGGTCTAGCTGTATGAAGTATTATTCTAACTCTGTCTGAAGCACGCCTGATTTCAATATCGATACGCTAGCTGAATAAAGCTTGTTCTTTAAGAACTTTCTGATATTGTGAAATTTACCAAACAATCAGCAAAATCCTTTATCATGTACCATCTGAGCTCCAGTCTTTATAACACCGACTCTAAGTCCATGTGGATTAACTTTCTGTCCCATTTTCGCGTCTCTCCTATCTTTCATCTGGAAGACCACCGGTGATATGGCTTCATTCTCTTCGATACGATGAGCTTCCACTTGTGCCTAGGTCAATTCTCTCATTATAGGGTCATCACTTGACAATATCTTGCAATATACAATTTAAAGGATCTTAAATTATTATTGTTCTCAGCATTAGCAACTGCTGACTCTACTCAATTTCTTTGATACCTGATTTGCCATCTAATATACATATGAAAATACCCAAAGCCCTCACCAGTTACCTTTTTCCCTCTGATCGCACTGCTAACGAAATGATGTTTCTCTGAACAGGTAACGGCATATAGAGCTTAATGATGGTCTGGTGTCCTTAATCCATTTCTCTTTAATCCAATCTATGTCTTTTGCCATTTAAAACCTCCTTTCAACCTCTCTCTTTATCTTGAAGCTTATCGTCAGCTTATGTCCTTTCTGTGTTCTTGTAGCACAACCTCACCAAGCTTAGTGTCCTACCATATCCTCAGTAATATATACCGAAACATGTTTTCCACTTATGAACAGCAATAGTATGACTCTTACTCATCTGTGGGAAGATTGTAGAACGACGTGACCATGTTTTAATAATAATTCTTTATCGCCAGCCTTGTTCATTGCATCAACTTTTCTTTAATAAACTTCAGACCCAAAATGGTCCTTTAAAGTGAATTTTAGACATTTATCTTTCCTCCTTTATTTGGGGTAGCGCCTTGACTATCTCTTCTGATGATCAACTTATTAGACTGTTTCTTCTTGTTTCTAGTCTTAAGACCAAGAGCCAGTTTCGTCTTCAAGGAGTAGATGGACCCGGACGACTGATTCCGGTTTTACCTTCACCACCACCGTGTGGATGGTCAAGGGTTCATAACAGAACCACGAACCAGGTCTTATACCCAGTGGCGCTCCGCTCACTAAGCTTAACAAGGAAATGCTCACCATTTCCAACTACACCGATAGTAGCTCTACAAATGATTGGAACCATTCTCATCTCACCTGTTGATGGAAGAAGAGCGTATATTGCCTTCTTTTCATGTTGTGCTACATTTCCTGCTGAACAGAACAGTTGTCCGCCCTTTTCCAGGATAAAGCTCAATGTTATGAATCTGTGCACCTACAGGAATCTCTGCAAGTGGTAAACAGTTTCCAACCCCCAGCTCTCACTGAACCACTCACAATTGTAGTTCCAACTCGAAGACCTTCAGAGCAAGTATATGTTTCAGACCATCTACATATGAAATAAGTTGTGCAACATTTGCTGTTCTATTTGATCATACTCTATAGCAACAACCTTTGCAGCAGGAACTCCGTCTTTAGAGTTTCTCTTAAAGTCGATAATTTGGTATTTTCTCTTGCACCGCCACCACGATGTCTAACTGTTTTACCTTCTGATTGTTTCTTCCTGAGCCTTCTTTACTGGTGCCAATAATGATCCCCTAGGAGTACTCTTTGTATGCTAAAGTCCAAACTCATTATTTTCTGTAGATTTGTGTATATGGACTATATTTTATTCCCATTTATTTCTCCTCTCGTGCTATTACACTTTACCACGGTTAGGATGCTTATAATATTTCCCTGATTACATCGGGAGCAAACTCTTGTTGCTTATAAGTTCTGAATAACTCGATCTTTGCTATCCTCTGTAAGCCACACAGCCTTTAACTTTTGCAGCGTCTTACCTGTTGTCATTCCTCTTCTTTGTCTTTCCATCCGGTTCATAGTATTTACCTAGAAACCCTTACCAAGCCAATATCTCTCAACCGCTTTTTTGATCATTGTCTTGCTTTGATTCAGGATGTGTTGCTGAGTATATTTTATCTGTTGAGCGCGATGTTTCTGTAATAACCGGCTTAAGTATTAGCCTACACATTGAATATTTGCCATTACGCATATATTCTATAGTCTTAACAGTGCCCGAAGCAATCACATTGTATTGTATTTAAGACATCATATACATTGATACTCAGTGAAGCAGCCTCAATAATTCATATATTTCGCAGTACAGTCTCTTTCCCCCATTCTCAGCACATACAACAAGTGCTTTCTTAACACGGTTATTCAAAGTCTGTTGCATCTTTGTCTTGATCCTTGCTCATTGCGAAATCATCAACAACGTGATAAACCTGTTCTCAGTGAACTCGCCTAAGAGCACTTAAGAGCAATTCTTCTTCTCTTTTTATTTAAATTGATCGTATAATCTCTTGGAGTAGTAAACACAACACCGCCAATTCTTCCATTGAGGTGATCTTGTTGAACCCTGACGTGCATAAGTCCTCGGTACCTTTTGCTTCCAAGGCTTTCTTCCACCACCACTAACTTCAGAGCGAGTTCGTTCTTTAGGTTCCCCTGACGCTTGTTTGCCAACCGCAACAACCGCCATATGAACTAAATGCTCGTTAACATTAAATCTTGAAACACAGCATCATTTTAATTCTATACTACCTACTTCTTTTCCTTCATATTAAATACTGATATATTAGCCATTTGTGTTCCTCCTTCATAGTTATTTCTTCTTAACAGTCTCTTTTTAATGTTACAGTTTTCTTTGAACCCGCATTAAACTTTACAAGGATAAGGTTCTATCTGCATCAACTCTTACAATTTCAAGATTGTAGTTACCTTCTTTGAAATCTATATGTCCACAGAGGCATTCTCTTGCCCTTTAAAATATGAGTGGTGGCTTGATCTGAAGATGAACCATTTGAACCCCTGATGACGGTGGAACTAGAATCGTGACCTAGGTCCTTAGACTGTCCATACGCTTAATAGCACCTTGAACTTTACACTTTTGAGAGGCCACATCAACCTGTATCTCCTGCTGCAAATATATCAGCCTTGACTCACCTCTTAATTCATATTCAGCAGCGCCTCAAACTCGAACCTCTTGATAAATCTTCCTGTTGCAGAAAACTCTCTCTTCATCGCCCCTTCAAACCACAGTCTTCTTAACTCCTGCCTTTGTAAGGTGACCTGACTTAGCCTTGCTTTACAAGCTTGGTAATGATCTGTCCATATGCAATCTGAACTGAAATTTATATCCATCATTTTCTTCTGTCTTAACCCAGTAAACATGGTCCTCTGCAAGAAGAACTGTTACAGGTATTAACACGCCATTCACTGGCAAACTCAGTCACAATACCAACCTTTCAGCGCACGCCTCTTTCCAGTTAATATACCTCCTGGTTTATTCACAGCGGAGCACTATGTGCTCATCTCAGAGCAGGATTAACGCCAATTAGCGGATTGATCTACCTTCATTTGATGTTCAAACCACACCCGCCGGCAGTACTTCCAATCTGGAAAGTGCAATCAACAGTCTTCTGTGATGGTGCATGACATCAATTGCCCTGTGTGTTCTTCATTTGTCACGAGAGTCTTTAGATGTATGTACAGCTCAAGGATAGTAACCACTTCCTTCTTGTTAGTGAACAGTCTCAAACAGTTGTCTTGTTCTCTTTTACAGTATCAATAATTCTTGCAGCACAGCTGTCAACTAATTGGTGATCATAGTTTTTAATGATTCTCATTGCCTGATTTCCATGGCAAAAAAGCCGCCTCCTTTCAATCTTATATAAAGAAATTGACAAGCGGTGACTGTACACCTTCCAGTGTATCATAAATATAAACCCACGGAAATTACTCAATATGAGATGCCAGTTTGTACAGTGACTTGTCGCCAAGCTTTTGCAACATGACCTCTGCTCCACTATAAAAACCCAGCAACTAAGTAACCTATGTTTCATAGTTATCAATGTCTGCTGTTTGCTACTAGATAGCATATATAAAACCGAATGTGCACTTTTTATATTATTTCATGTTTTTTCTAGGTACCATATCTTGAGATTCTTTTAATTTTACAATCCTTATGTTTAACCTTTTCAGAAAACGAGACCTGGACGAAGGCTTGTGACTTGTTTGAGTGCAGCTCGTTGCTCCCCAAGCGAACAAACGAGTTTTGCAGACTGCGTAAAATCCTGCGAAGTTTTTAAGAAAGAGTTGCGATTAGATTAAAACAAAAGCTCTAAAGGAGCTACCTTGAACTGTAAACAAGTACTTAAAATCGGTTTTATCTACTATATTTTATTATACTAATCAAAGTTTTTTCGGTTATGCTGTTCCACAAACTTAATATACCAAATGTTATAAACTGTTTATAGGAAGTAAAATTATATTTTACCAGCTCCTCATCGGCAAATAGCAAGCAAAGTTTCTTCCATATAGTATATTTAGCCAAAGTGTACCAAGCAATATGCTTACATAACAGCTACCAAAAATTTCAGCTGCTAAAATTCTCTTTATTGAGACAGGCTCTTATATAAAAATACCTCCATACATAATACCTATGATAATAGCGTTAAATGTAAAATCAGAAAAAGGCCCTGTAGGTTTTAATTATACACTTTACAACATCAGTGAACCAAATATGCTTCAAACTATAGGTCCAAACAAATATCCTATACTTACAGTCGTCAATGAAGAAAAACCAATCTTCAAAATTACCTAGGGACTGTAAAGCTCCTATTATAATAGAAAGGTAACGAACATTAAACTGTTGTAATTGTCTCATTTTCTTTAACTCTATACGAGAACAAAAATATCTTTAATACTTACCATAATTTACTTCCTAACACTGCCACTTTCTATAGCTGCTTTTTCCACCGCTTTGGCCACTGCTTCGCTACCAACTTATCAAGGGTGAAGGTGTTACATTGGCAGTCTGATCCTCAGGGTCTTATATAATCTGCAATAGCTTTTGCCGCAGCTTTTTTCATAGTATAATTTATCTCTTTAACTTGCATTAAGGGCACCTCTAAATATCTGGAAAAGCAAGTACATTATTTATCTGATTCGGTTCATCACTTTTCCCGTGCCCATTACAGCTACGCCTGCTTTATAGCCTCATCATATGAAATCTCCGATTTGGATTTGCTATAAATACTATAGGATCCTTAGCCATTGTTTTATCATATCCTTTTGTAAGAACATTTCCACACAGAAACTCCCATAAATACATCCGGCTTCTACCAGCATCTGCCAATTGCCTCATATCCTCAAGGTTTGTAATCGTATAAATATTTTTTATGATCCTGATACCTTCTCTACTCTATCCTTATATAAACACCAACCATCATGATATATTATATTTCATTCCAGACTCTAAAAGTATCTTTATAATAGCTGTACCGGCACTTCCTTATCCATTTAAAACCACCTTTATATCAGCTATTTCTTTTTTATGTTTAGAGCATTAATGAGAGTCATTGTAATTACTATTGCAGTACATAAGGATCACTGAGGAAATACAGGTATCTCAAGCTCTTTCTCAAGTCTTTCTCTATTTCAGTGCCATTTGGTGATGCACAGTCCTAAGTTTATTCCACCAAAGATGGCGCAATATTCTTTATGTTTTTATTATCCTCTGTATCCTTTGTATCACAATAGGAAATGCATCTATCGCTAAACTCTTTAAACAGAGTAGTTTTCCTCCATTAGCATAGCTGCCTTAGGGTCCGATACTCCAGACCAAGAACTGTTATGTTCCGTCAGAAATCACTATACTAAATTCTTCTTGCTGTGTATTTCAAACATTTCTTTAGATCTTTGCAATCTCCTACAAGGTTCAGCTACTCCGAGGTATGCGGTACCAAATCATCTCCTTATAGTATTTATTTTTTATCTTACTTAAATGGCAATCTACTCTACCTGTTCTTATGCAATTTTTTAGTGCTTTTACTATAGTCCATATTACCACCTTATAAACCTTATAAAATTCTTTTGATGTATTCTAGCACAAAATATATACTTTTCCATAACAATGAAAAAGGTGGACTGATAATCAATCCACCCAAATATATTTAATTTCAACACAGTTCGTAAATTATCCAACTCAATGGAAGTTGCAGGTGCTCTCTAAAGTTTTGATATGCAAAATATTCCATATCCGTCAACAGCCCTTAATTCTCTAGCAGACTTTACCTTATTCGGTCAGTAAAATATCATTGTATCTAGCCATTCTGAGACTTCATTCCCATCCTTATATTCTTTCCTGGTTCTATACAGCCCAAGACCTATACATACCTTTTACACTACTATTACTCTTCTTTAAGTTCAACCCAACTATTCAAACACCTCATACTTATGGAGCAGACTCACCTTTTTATTTTTGGCTCAAACCGATGGTAGAGCTGTGGCATTATATAGTCAATATTCATTTGAAACCATCCATGTACTCAATATTCACAAAGTATGAATCATTACTCTAAGCGATGATAAAAAGAGCTACCGGACCGACTCAAACACAGCCTGAGGACGCACCCGATGAACTGTCTTGTATACATCTTTTACCAACATTGAACATTATTTCTTCTCCATCAGGTAATACCAAGATTGCCATACCTGATGCACTTATATTCCGGCTTATCAAAGCTTTTTGTCGATCATTGTTATTTAATGAAGGATAAAAATAATCATCAAACTGAATCACCATCTACAGTAGCTACCTTTTCTACATTACTCTCACGTATTGAATTTCACTAAATCACCACGAACCTCTTTCACCTGAAGGATTTCTGTAAATCACAACTTCCATTGGTGCAAGAGCATTTCTTTTGTTTGTTGTGATTTGACGCCCACTGCTTTACTAACAGAACCTTCCGGCACCTCTCCCCACTGAACCATTGAATCTGCTCACCCTGTAAGGATTTCTTACCCATGCATGAAAGGCAAGTCCATTTTTATGGCACTTTCTAACATACATACTCTAGAGGATCAAATGTAGAAGACGAATTCTGTGTCACTATATACTTTGGACAACGGGAAATGCCTTTTAATTTCAAAACCATAACTATCTCGAATGGCTGTAGTATGATGACAAAATATAGTAATCTATACCACGATTTTAATATCTAGACATCACCTGATTCTGTGCGCTGTTTGAAAGCTTCCTACATCAGATGGCATTTCACTCCAGTCACATACGAAAACCACATTCCCTCAGCTCCCTTTGGTTGTACAATGGGTACAGTAGCAGCTTGAACATTTTCCTCTCTCAATAGTAACCGAATGTCATTACACCTGTGTTGCTATCAAAGTACTCATCACCAAATGATGAGTGCAAATATTCTGCCAATCACGACCAAAGTGCTTTATTGTTTTAATATTCATTCCTTACACCTCCTTTTTATTTGTCAAAAGAATGTCTCTTCACCTAATTCTCGTGTACATCACTCATCATACTATAGCTTCTTCACAAAAACCACACTCTCCTTAAAGTCATCTCTATGAAAACAAAAAGCCGCGATGGAAAAACTTGGTCAATAGCTTACTGCCGGTGGCGAGACTCGAACCGCATCACCGTTCTTTCTGAATATCAGATTTTGAGTCTGGTCGCGTCTGCCATTCCGCCACACCGGCTCATTATCTGACAATATTAGCATAAGAGGTAGGACATCGTCAAAGCATGGTCAAATATTGCAGTATCAGGTGGGCTGAATAATCAACCTCCACCCGTAGTTAACCAACTAAAAATTAATTACACACCATATAAAAAGATAATCTTATATTAATTCTCCTTAGCTAATTCAGCTTTTAATCTTGTAAGTGCAGGAACCATCTTGTTCAAATCACCTCCACGATACCATAGTCAAAGCAACACTGAAGATAGGTGCTGTCTCATCTTTATTGGATAGCGATAATGATATCACCTTCTTCCATATCTGCAAGCAAATGCTGTGCTGACACCTGAAATACCTTATTGCAAAATATACCGTGGGACTTTGAACCGTCTTTTCCTGTGTCTGTCCCACCTGTATATCCTTCTTTTGGCATCCAACCCGCATCTACTCACTGCTCTTGAACAGCTTACATAGTTGTACTCGAGTGCACTCAGCCAAATCCTTGAAGTAGTATCTTAAAAGTTCTCTTGCTGAACCCACTCTCACCTCCTGATACACTAAGATCTTTGCAGCTTTGATGATATTCTTCTGGTTGTCTTCTTTGGTGGTTCTCTTTACAACTTCTTAAGATCCTCAACATACTTTGCTGTTCTCTTCCGAGCTTAGCATCAAAAGTTCATTACCTCTGCCTTTGCTCCTGCCACTCTTTTCCTTCTTTTGCAGTAACACCCGGACGAACATGTCTGCCATCCAGGTCTGGCTCAGTGGGCATGTGTCAGTAGCTATTGTGTTTCCACCAAATGCCGCTCTTGCTCATAAGCAGCTGGATTATGCTTCTGCTCTCCCCAACTGCCACCAATGGGTAATCTCCTATCAAGCTGCACAGTCTGCTGTAAGTCCTGTTCCAACTCTTGCTGATACTCTAGGTCCCAAATCTCTTCCTATTGTTGTACTCACAATGAGTATCTCAGGCTTTAAACCTTTATTTATAACTGCAAGGATAATGCTCTGTGTATCTGGCCTGGTACGATACTCTTCTTAATTCTAGCATCATCCGACTACTATTACTTTATCTGCAACTTATGTTTCCGCAAGCTCTCATCTACCAGACCTTTTATGTATCAATAGATCCTAGCAGGTACTGTTGTTACTTCTGTATTAAGGTCAGCAGCCATCCTTACCTTTTCCTATAAGCTCAAGAGATACTGCTCAATTCTGCTGTCTACCTGCTGGGCAAATGTAAACACTCGCAGGCTCTTCTGGTATTTTGTCCTCATAAACGACTTCTTTAGATGATATGTGTTTCTAATTTGCCTATGATGTAATCAATAGATTCTGATGCACCAAGCTTTACCTGCTCTCCTGCACCCTTTCTCTACCTTGTGTCAGATGTCTTTCCTTGCTATCTGAGTTGGTGATCCCAAGTCCCATATTGGAATCATCTACATCTGGCAAGGTTCGCCTGAAAGTACAGTAACCCCTTTGTCATATGCATCAAAAATACCGCTGAGTCATATATCTTGGCTCATTCAGTTCTGGATAATGCTGTAACGCACCGCATCTTTGTTAAGATGATATCCGTCATTCAAACCGACGCTTTCCACCACCACACCGTCGCCATCTATCTCATCTTCTGTGCATAGCTGATAACAGGTATATCTAAATGCTCTGATATCTGTGGACCTACTTGTGTTGTATCTCCATCTATAGCCTGACGACCTGTTATAATAAGATCATACTCTAATTTTCTAAGCGCTCCTCCTGCTAGTCTGTGATGTAGCCCATGCATCTGCTCCACCAAGTACTTGTCTGTTATAAGTACAGCATCGTTCGCTCCATTGCAACGCTTCTACATCATCAGCCTTTAGGTCCCATAGTAACAACTGTAACTTCTGCACCATATTTATCTTTAAGTCTAAGAGCTGCCTCAAGACCCGCCTTATCATCCGGGTTCATAATTGTATAGCTCTATTTAGCGTGCCGTCAGGGTTGAAAACAACTTGTGCACTGTTTACTAATACAACCATCTTTCGATGACATCTCCATTCGTAATAGCGCAATTATTTAAGCAACTGCCTGAAATTACCATTCTTTGTACTTCGCTTGTTCCCTCGTACACTTCTGTAATCTTAGCATCATCTCATTCCTTTCAATCTCATATTCTCTTTGTATATCCATATCCACCGTGAAGCTGTACTGCCTTTGTAGTAACTTCCATAGCTACTTCTGCCGCAAAACAACAGCCACAGCTGCTTCCTCTGAATAATTCTTCTGTTGTTTTACCATAGCTGCCCTATATACACATCTGTTGCCGCTTTTACTTTGGTTGCCATATTCGCTAACTCAAACTGTGTATTTTGAACAACTGATGATCTCCAAATGCTCTCTTTACATATGCAACTGTTCTCTCAAGTGTCTCCCTCTGCACTACCCTAGTGCCCAGCAGCAATACCGATTGACCACCATCAAGAGTATGCATTGCTATACCGAATCCCTGACCTGCAGGGCCGAGATGTTCTCCTTTGGAACTCTGCAATCTGTAAATATAAGCTCATAAGTAGATGAACCTCTGATACCCATCTTCTTTTCCTTTGTTCTGAATCCGAACTCTGGTGTATCCTTCTCAACTATAAAATGCAGAGAAAAATCTTCTTTTGTCTTCCCCTTTGCATCTACCTTTATCTCTGTACATACTATTACAACATAGATATCTGCTTTCTTTACCATTTGTGATAAAAATCTTTGGAGCCATTAAGTACATACTCATCACCATCAAGTACAGCCTTTGTAACCGCACCCTCGTGCATCTGTACCTGCGTTAGGCTCTGTAAGTGCAAAAGCTCTAAGCTTCTCACCATTTTGGCCAATGGTACAAGGTATTTTTCCTTCTGTTCAGGTGTTCCTTACATGAAAATAGGATCTGCAAAGTGATGTATGTGCTGAAACGATAACACCTGTTGTAGCACAAACCTTTGACAGCTCTTCTACGCACATAATGTAAGTAATGGATCAGCATTGTCCTCATACTCCTTTTGTTGACAGGAATACTAGAAAACCGTACTTGTGCTTAGTTACAGTTTCTCTTGAAATACTTCTGTTTCATCTACTCCTCTACCGCAGTGTTTTTACTCTTTTCGGCAAACTCCCTCAAAGAGAGCTCTTGCTATCCTTATAGTTTCTTGTCTAAAGTAAAACTCCTGAATCATAATTCTACTTGAATAAATCCAAGTACAAAACATAAATAGTGAAAGTCTTTTGTTTGCGTTATCCTTTCTTAGTTTTCTTTCACCTATATACAAACAAATGTAAAACGAACCTTTACATTTATTATCAATATTTGCATATTCCATCCTCATCTCAATTTAAAATGGAAGATGCTTTTATTGTAATTGAACACCTATTAACACAAAACAGCATTCTATGAATTAGTAAAATTTTTTCTTTTCTCTTCTCAAGGAAAGCACTCATACCTTCTACCTGGCTCATAGTGTTGCAAAACAATCCAAACAGTTTCTCTTCGATAACTATAGCGTCATCCATCTTTGCGTCAAGTCCATCATTAATAGCTTTCCTTAAGATGCACGAACTGCAACAGGTGCATTCTGCATGCATTACCGGCCATCTTCTTAGCGACTCCTAAAAGCTCCTCTTGTGGATATACTGCATTGACAGTCCGATTCTCAATGCTTCATCTGCTTTTATGTTTCTTGCTGTATAAATCAGCTGTTTTGCCATTCCGGCACCAACCAATCTTGCAAGTCTCTGTGTTCCACCATCCCGGTGTAATACCAAGTCCAACCTCCGGCTGACCAAACATTGCATTATCGGAACATATACGAATATCACAACTCATTGCAATCTCGCATCCACCCCCAAGTGCAAATCCGTTTACAGCAGCTATAACAGGTATTGGGAAAGTCTCAATCTTTCTGAATACATCATTTCCCTTCTTTCCGAAAGCTTCACCCTCTGCGGGACTGTTTACCTTATCTCACCAATATCGACTCTATTACAAATGACTTATTTCCCGCACCCTGTCAAAACAATAGCTCTCACAACATTTGTATCAATACCATCCAAGCAACCATTCAGTTCATCCAACACAGCTGAATTCAAAGCATTCAAAGCCTCAGGTCTGTTAATTGTAATGATACCTACCATTCCGTCCTGTTCATAATTTATAAAATTCACAAACGGCACCCCCTTTTCTTAGTACAATGTCTTACTTCAAGTTCCTAAAATAATATATAGAAAATGCTATATAAAAGCTCACTATAGCATTTTTTAAACTATTCAAAGCTTGGACTAAATTATAATTACAGTTACAGCTATTAACGGAATGATTACTGTACACATACCGATATCTGCATATGAGTCTTTATGTCATTCCTGTAATACCAAGCAATGTAATAACTGCACCATTATGTGGCAATGTATCCATCACCACACAAGCTATAGAAGCAACTCTATGAGCACCTGTGGATTAATTCCTCTTGAAAACCACTATATCAAGGAACTGTTTTCCCATGGTCTCAAGTGCTATGAGACAATCCACCTGATGCTGATCCTGTAACACCTGCCAAACTGAACTTGAAACTGCTGTTCAACCAATGGATTAGAAGATATACTTACTATTCCGGAGCTTATTATTGCAATGCTGAAAGACCTGCAATAACATTACCATAACCAGTCTCTGATGCTGTATTGAATATTGCAAGGAATGAACCATTAGTTCCAACTGTCATAGTCTTTACTACATCGTCAAATCTCTAAAATTAAGTACAACTGTTATAATAATACCCACAAACAAAGCTATAATCAGACCAGTTTCCTGTTTTGTTACAGCCTTTAAAGTTGTTTCATATGGTTTAGCCTCAAGATAGCTTCCATCAATGCTAGGATAAACAATTCTAGATAAAACGTAGTTAATGATAAGAACTGCAAGAATTGGAGCAAGTGCTATTATAAATGGAGGTAAATCCTTCTTCTCTTCACATTTGTCTTAAAGTGTTCATTATGCTGTCCATATCCTTCACCTTTTGTTTTGCTGTCTTTCACGGAATGATAACCAAAAGCCATTCCAAGTCCAAACATTATAACTGTTGCAATAATACCAAGTACAGGAGCAGCAAATGCGTCTGTTCCAAAATACTTCATAGGTATAGCATTTTGAATTTGTGGTGAACCAGGGATTGCAGTCATTGTATATGTGAATGCTCCTAATGCAATAGCACCCGGGAGAATTCTCTTTGAATCTCAACTCTTTGAAAGCTTTTGCTCCAATTGGGTAAAATTGCAAAAAGCAACAACGAACAAAGATACTCCACCATATGTTAACAATGAACAAGACAATACAACTGATAATAGATCATATGACTTCCAAGTTTTGATGTGATAAAACCTGAAATAGCATCTCGCGAGTCAGAATCCTCTAGCATTTTTCCAAAAAGTGCACCTAGTAAAAAGATCGAAATAGTTGCGAACATATTTTCCAAGACTCACCATAAATACTGTGTAATGTGCCATTAAATGTGGGTCTTCTCCCATTGATAATGTACCTAATAACTACTGCAAGTAAAGCCAAGAGTGGTGCAACAGCAACAACTGAAAAAGCAACTTTTAAATGCAAGGTACATAAGAAGCCAAGAGATAGAATAATTCCCCAAAATTCCAATAATCTGCATTTTATTCCTCTATTTTTAAAACTATTTTTATGTATGATCATAAAAACCATACTCTATCACAAATACTAACTATTTTTATGATTATTTATTTTTATAACTCAAGCCCATTAAAGCATCCTTGAAATTCTTTCATCCATAAGTTTTAAGTCATCAGCAATGATGAGCTTAAAATCCATATGTCAAGAATATTCTTTCAAGATCTACTCCAGTGCAATTTCTATTAACAAAAGGCCGTCCTTTTGTTGGCTTGAAAACGCATCTTTCTGTGACATACAAAACTTCTTGATTTGTATCATTAGCATACTTGCAGAGAAGGTTATCTGCTCAACTTTCTTGATGAATTTCTCTCTCACCCTCTTCAAGGATAACAAAGCTTTCCATCTTCAATCTTCTCCTTTAGCTCACCTGCTGTGAAAGTACCACAGAATAGCAATTCTCTTTGTACTTTGAGAGATATTAATAAATCCTCACAACCTGAATCTTCGGTCCAAACTTAGATACGTTTATATACCCTCTTCATCGCACTGTGCCAGTCCAAGGAATGTAGCATCTAATCCTCCACCATTGTAAAGGTCAAACTGTACATCCTGATCTAATATAGACTGTGGATTGATTACTCCTCCGAATTTGATACCTCCAAGAGGAACTCCTCCGGTTATTCCTGACTCTACACTAAGAGTAATCTTATCTCCCTGACCTTCCTCATTGGCAACTGCACTACAAGTTCAGGAATACCTATACCAAGGTTAACTAAAGAGTATGCATTCATCTCCATAGCACCTCTTCTGCCTCTAACTTTTCTGTTATCAAGCTTTGAGGTTCAACTCTACTGAGCAATGTCTTAGCATTTCCACAATATGCAGGATTATACTCTTCACCAAATACCTGCTCATGATATTTATATGCATCAGTACATTTAACAACCACATCTACAAGCACTCCCGGAATCTTTACAAGTCTTGGATCAAGAGTATTTGCACCTACTATATCCTTTACCTGTGCAAATGACCTTTCCGCCATTGTTCTTACAGAAGTGCCATATTTGTTGCGTCAAGTGTAGCAACTCATCTTCCAAAACTGATGTTTCCAAGTTCATCAGCAAAGTACTCTTATAATTGCAAAAATCAATCTTTTGGTGCTAAATAATAAAGATATTCTCACCTTCAAGCTCTATCTTTTTAACCAAATCTTCCTTTGTTACCTCATTCAGCTTTCCACCGCCTTGAGTAGGGTCTACAAAAGTTTCCAAGACCTATCTTACTAATAGTAGCCTTTTCGCCTGATGCTGAAGAACGGAACATATGTGAAATCACGCCCTGGCAGATTGTATGCCTCAATTTTATTGTCGAGGAACCAGTTTCGGTAACTTCGGAGCCAATTCCAATGTCCACTAACAACTCTCTTTAAGAGTCCTTCTCCATCAAAGATTGAGTGCTCTCTCCTTTCCATCACCTTGACCGGCAGCATAATAAAAGTGTCAAAATCTCTAGGTGACTTTGTCTCCTCATATCTTTCCTTTAATTTTCCTGTATCTCCTCTCCGCACCTATTCCAACAAATCCATTTATAGCTATAGTCGAATTATCTGTAATTAAATCTGCTGCTTCTCTTGCAGTTAGGAATTGTACCTCATTAATTAGCCTCCTTTTTAGGTGGAAGTACCATAGCCTCACCATCTAAAAACAACTTCTCCGTTTTGATTTGTGCATGTTGTTTTTAACAGGAATTTATCCTTTACCTTCTCGCATAAGCTTCCCACAGTTGCTGTAATTGTATCTCCGAAATAGACAGGTTTTGTAAACTTAAGTTCCTGTCCCATATATAGTACCTTCTCCAGGAAGTTTCATTCCAAGTACCAGTGGATACAAGTCCGGCTGTAAGCTACCATGAGCAATTCTCTTCCGAAAATCCCTTTCTTTGCTGCCTCCTCATCGATGTGTGCAGGATTTAAATCTCCTATAATACCTGCTGCAACACATCTCCTTCAGGATGGTTTTGGAAAAAGATGCTGCCAATAGCAATCTTCTTTCAATACTTTTTCCCGCCATAATATTACCTCCATAAAATTATATTTACTTTTCAAAGAAGCCCTTGAAAATATTTTCACATAACAATAAACTTTTGAACATCTTATTCCATATGATCAAAGTGTAATTATTCAATTTTTCATATTTAATTGTGTAGAACCCAATATGCACTATCATTTTGAATAATACATACTAATTTGTTGTATTACTATATAATATTACTATATTTCAGCTTTTTGTCAATCTTTTTATATTGCAAATACAATACAGTCATTCCAAACAATATAGTTGATTCTATGAATAATTCGATTTATAAATCATTTTATATTTTATAAATATATCAGTTTTATTGTGAATTATATACGATGTTTTTAGAATAAATTTTCATTTATTCTAAAAATAAAATCAGTAAATAATATTTTTATGTTCGCAATTATCTTACAATATTCCCCTCATCACATTTTAATACTGCATTCAAAAGTACACTTGACTCTCTTGGCATACTGCTCAATTGTTGTGCAATTCTTCTCACAATGTTGACCAAGCTCTCTCATGCCGACGATACAACCTTCAATCTCCTTTTTAGGCTATTGATTCAAATGTCTTTGACTTATCTAAAACAGATGTAGAGTCCATAATGTCTCTATACTCAAATTTGTTTTCTTATTTCCTCTGGTAAATAGTCATAACATAATATTACATAATTAATATGTCTATAATAACAAAAAGCCCCCATAAATGGAGGCTTCCTTTGTTTTAAAATATATTTTATTTATCTTCAAGCTCAGCATAAGTTGCTAAGCTCGTCACATGATTTTGCAAAATTTTGCCTTTTTCTTCGTCGGTGAGAAAATTCCAATATTCTTTGAATACCTGCACTGTTTATCAGCATGGTACTCCAAACGAAAACATCACTTTTGTCCATACTCGCCACGCAAATTTGTTGATACTGTAAGCACTGAGTTCTCATCTCCAAGTATTGCCTTTGTAATTCTGGTAAGACTCATTCCAACTCCATAATATGTAGCTCTCTTCGCCTCTATTATCTTATATAGCTGCTGTCTTACATCTTCCTCAATACGATCAAGCTCTTCTATACTAATTTACCATTTGATTCGGCAATAATATCAGTAATAGGCTTTAGTGCAAGCGTTGCATTGGACCATGGTACAAACTCTGAATCTCTATGTTCTCCTATAACATAAGCATGTACACTTCTTGGATCACTACTGATATATGATCCAAGAAGATATCTAAGTCTGTAGAATCAAGTTGTACCTGGAGCCTGTTACTCTTCTAGGATTAAAACCTGAAAGTTTGTATGTAGATTTCAGTCATTATATCCACCGGATTTGTAGCCACAAGGAATATACCATTAATCCGCTCTCTGTAATAGACCATATAGATTTAACTACTCATATTTCTCTTTCAAAAGATCTCTCTGTTTTCTCCCGGAGCTCTGAGCCACACTCTGCACATATAACGACTATGTCAGCATTTGTACAGTCGCTGTAATCACCGCCCATATTCTCATATGTAAACCTGAAAAGCCAAACCATGATTTAAATCCATAGCCTCACCTCGGCCCTTAAGTTTATTTACATCTATAAGAACAGCTCATCCACTATCATTTTGATTTAGCATAAGCATATGCGTAGACTGCGCTCACCATTCCACATCCTACTAGCGCGACTTTTCTCTTTATCATTTTTCATATTTTGCTCCTTTCTGCAATCCCTTTGTCTAACTATTTCATATGCCAATATACCACAGGCAACAGATGCATTGATGAGTCTATATCACCCTTCATAGGTATAGAAGCTATGAAAATCACAATTCTTTCTTAACACTTACCTTACTCTGTCTCCTCATTTCGATAACAAGTCCAATACTCTCCCTGTCAGATCCAAATCATACATTCTGTCTCCACCATATCGGCACATACAAAACCACATTCTGCATCTTTGCTCAGCACTGGATGGTCTTGTTTATATTTGGTGACCTTTTGGCTACCGCGTATAATTATAGCACTGGCTGAATGCTCTTGCTACTGCTGCAGTAAGCCTACAGCTCTATGTTTAGGGTATGATCTACCATGATGCACCGCTGAGATTTGGCCGTCCTTATAATAGCACCCAAATTGTGTGGATCCTCTACCGTCCAAAATAAATACAAATGGAGGTTCATTATTTTGTCTTGCCTTCTCCAAAATATCACAATTTCTTGCATGCTACCTCACAAGCCTGCAACAATAGCTATAACACCTTGGTGCTTTCCGGTTTCACCTCATACTGTCAAGCCTATCACTCACCTACAAAGTTCACACAGATACCATGTAGCTTCTCGAGTATTGTGGAAATTGTGTAATCCTTTAGTCCCATCCTGCACATATAAGCATTTGTCATTAGTCTTACCACCCTCAGTTAGGCTTCTGTAATGACATTTCTGCACCTTTCATTCAGCATTTTCATTCATATATATACAATATCTTCATTTTCCAAGTGTCTGTCACGACTCAAGTCTTACAAGCTCAAGTGCTCTTTTTCAAATTGATTGTCCAGATATAAAAGCCAATCAAGGCTCTCAAAACCCGTAGCATGTTATAGTCAGACAGCTTGGCATTCTTGCCATAGTATGAGGTGATGAATTTCACCTCTTTGAAAGATAACAAACTCCTCCTCATATTTAGTTCAGGCTTTAGTAAAAGCTTTATAATATCAGCCTGTGCACCTGCCTCACTAGAGAGGTTGCATCCTTATTTAGCTTATTTACAGGCCTCACTACCTCTGGACAAGCGAGTATACTTCTTATTATAAGCTCATATACAGCGTCTCCTACATATGCCAATACCAAAGGAGAAAATTCTTCTGCCTCTTTTTCTCTATATCAAAAGACTTTCAGAAGAAAAATCTAAGTCTCTTCCATTTCACTCCCTCTGGTATCTTTCCAGTACTATACCCTTTTCGGTTCATTTCTTATTTTATTCGGGTAAGTGCAAATTACGTCATATTCTTTCTTGCCTCGAGTTCTCTGCTCAATAAGATCTCTCTATTTCACTGTCAAGAATTTCAGTCTTTCTCTGTAATTGTCCAAGTATCACATAAAGTGATATTCAAAAGCCCATTGGCATACTCTTACAGTGCTTTCCTCATTTAGAGATGTATTTTGAAAGCTTTTATTAACTCAAATATAGCACTTATAGCATCTTGCGGTATTGAAATCATCATCCATTGAATTTTAAAATTTGTCTTTAAGCACCTTTTGCAATCTCAAGATTAGAAAGTTCTACATCTGTTATTGCAGCGACATTATTATCGCCTTGAATATCTCTAAGTTTTCAACTCGGTAAGTATTCTGTCAAGGCTGTTCTTTGAAGCCTCCATCAAGCTCTGCAGAGAAATTAAGAGACTTCATAATGTGCGACAGCACAAAAGAATCTAAGTATGAAGATCATATTTTTCACTTATCTCTTACTGTAAAAGAAATTGCCGCCGATTTACTCATCTTCTTATTGTCAATATTTAAGAAAGTTATGCATCCAATAATTGGCAAAACTCTTTCCACTTGCAGACTCTGATTGTGCTATCTCATTTTTCATGGTGAGGAATATTAAACTCGCCTCCTCCATGTACTATCTGCTCTCCCAGATATTTTTACTCTAACTGAACATTCTATATGCCAGCCCGGTCTGCCCTTTTGACCAAAGGCAGATCAATAAGCTCCATCCTTTTTGGGTTTCAAAGCCTCAAAATCATTACTGTCTTCCTTATCTTCCTCACCGGGTTACTTTGATTTCTCTAAAACCTGACTGAGCTCATCTATATTCTTATGTGAAAGTTTTTCCATACTCCTCAAAACTCTTCACTCTAAAATATACAGTACCATCCTTTGCCACATATACATGTCCGGTTTCTATAAGCTTTCCTATCATCTCTTCCATCATCTATTTCTTCTGTGGCCAATGGATTCTTGGTGGCAGGAAGTACATTCTAGCTTCCATATCTTTCTTACATTCATTTATATCTCAGTAGAAATTACAGAGGCATCTACCCCTCTTCTATTGCTTCCTTGATTATTTTATCATCTACATCAGTAAAAGTTTGAAACATAATTTACATCATAGCCTCTATACTCGAAATATCTTCTACAGTATCAAAGAATATCATCGGTCTGGCATTTTCCAATATGAATAAGTTTATAAACTGTAGGCCCTGCACGCACATTCTAACCTTTCCCTCTTCATGGGTACAAAATCTTCTTTTCTCTTAGAAAGTGTGTTAAAATTTTCATAAGCTTCCTTTTATATTTGGGCAGTCATTACAAAGTGTACATTCCTCCATACCGGAAGATACACTAAAGACATCTCTCACCGAGTTCAAAGACAAACACTATGCGCTGCTGTCACTTTCATTTCCAGTACCCAAGTCCTTCCTCTGTTGTCCTTTATATTCAGCTGTGTTGATGATATATTTATGTGTTACATATTACGTCTCATCGCTCCTTTATAGAAATGCAAGCTTAGGTTTCTAGCAATAATAGTAGCATCTATATCTATTATATATCGTTCTCGTCAAATATATTAGCAACATTTTCGTAACTCCACTACTTATACCCCTATATCTGTCATCACTGTCGGGAAAATGTTTTCCTATATCTCCAGCTACTGCGCTACCAGACTATCCCATAACAACATGTAAAAGGCGCATCTGCATCAGAAGCACCCGAGCCCTAAACTGTGCTCTATCTCAACACCACCGATTATCAGCTTTCTACCCTCCACCAGTTTATGAACATCATATCCATAACCTATTCTCATTGTTACCTCTATAAATATCAAATAAACTTTTTCATCCTATATATTTAAGGTGAAATAGTTCTATTACAACACCTGATGTAGTTAAAAACAGAGCAAGTCAAGCACTGCCTGTTTGTAAAACAACTACCGGTAAAGCCGGTTTCCATATTCAAAACATATGTGATATATACCACATAATATATAAGCTATCTTGATACCTTTCATGTGTTCATCAAGAAAAGCCTCTAATTTTCATTTTCTCCAATATATTTCACAGTCAAAAACATGTCTAAGATCCATAACTTACCCCTATAATAGATTTTGCGTCATCCTATGCTATTGTCTGCTAAATCCACATCAAAATCACACTCTGTAGTAAGTGTTACAAACTTCTTTGCATCTTGACAGACTGAAGGCATTCTTTCTTTCATATCATTACTCTTCATAAAACCTCATATTCAGGACCATCCCAAATATGTTCTCATAATTAAATCACTACTGAGATTGTTGTCCAAGCATGAGTATGTTAAATTAAGAAATAATAATTATTTTTCACCAAGTCCGACTCTATAGCCTCAACCAATGTCTTCGTAACTTCTTCCTTCGTCTTCACCCTCAACTATAAGATTTACCTGTGTCACTAGACTTAATTCAGCTGCCATAACATTATGCTACCTCTTTAAACTGTCTCTCTTTTCACCATACTCTATTAATACTCTGGATTTGAATTTCATTGCAGTTTGTGACAAAAACGCCTGCCGGACGCAAGTGTAAACCTGAAGGATAATAGTAATTTCTCTACTGATAAGACTCTTCCTTTTCATATTCAAGATTTTAAAATCTTGGAAATAATATCTTGCTTCATTATAAAAGCAAAAGTATTTCAATCGTCAATAGTATTCTCTCTTGCCATAGCCTTTCTATTGACTCTCTCTTTGAGAATGAGACATCCGCAGTAGTCCTGCCTATAGAGATCATGTTCTTTTGGATAAATCCACTGATCTTTTATAACCGTCTTAAAATCACTTGGCAGAGTATTTTTACATTATATTCTTTTGCTGTTTCCTCACCTGTTTCACAAGCTTCTTAGCATCATAGGTGATATTGTAAGATGTGGTGAAATAGTCAAATCCATAATCAGCTGCAGCCTTTGCAGCCTATATATCTAAGTTCAAAACAAATATCACGTCTCGCCTCTTCTCATTCTCATAACCTTTTGTTTTATTATGAAAAATATTTGGATCATAATCACCTTCGATAAATTTCTACTCATCCAGTATTCATCTCCTTTTATAGTCTCTTTGCCTCATCCACTCTAGTGTAAAATATTCTCTTGTATCATCTATATTTGGATTATAGAGAAAATATAGTAAGATCAAAACTACTTATCTAAATATTCCATACAATATGATGATGGAGCACAACATGCATGAGAGAAGAAGCCTGGACGATTTCCCAAAGCTTCTCTCTCTTCATTATATCTTCTAATTCTTTTTGTAAGTTTCTCTTTATCCCAAAAAGTCCCTAATTCTCTTTGATCTGACAGGATTTCTAAGTTTTCTTAAAGCCTTAGCTTCTATCTGTCTAATTCTTTCTCTTGTAACTTTGAATTCTTTTCCTACTTCCTCCAAAGTTCTAGGATGTCCATCCTCAAGACCAAACCTAAGTACAATAACCTGTCTCTCTCTTTCTTTCAAATCACCCAACAATGTATCTATATGCTCTCTAAGCATTACAGATTCTACATTACCCTCAGGTGTTAAAACATTTGAATCAGCTACAAAATCTCCAAGATTTGAATCATCTTCTTCACCTATCAGGTCTCTAAAGATGCAGCTCTCTTGCATATTTGCATTATTTCCATTACTTTTTCTTCAGTCATATCAAGCGCATTTGCAAGTTCTGTAACACTTGGCTCATATCCAAGTTCAAGAGTAAGCTTTCTTTGCATCTTACTCATCTTATTAATAGTCTCCACCATATGTACAGGCACTCTTATAGTTCTTGCCTGATCAGCAAGAGCTCTTGTTACAGACTGTCTGATCCACCATGTTGCATATGTTGAAAGCTTGAATCCCTCGGTATAATCAAACTTCTCTACACCCTTTATAAGTCCAAGATTGCCTTCCTGCCCAGGTCCAAAAACTCATACCTCTTCCTGTATATCTCTTTGACAGTGTACAACAAGACGAAGTTTGCTTCTATAAGACGCTGTTTTTGCATACTCGTCGTCCATCCTGCTTTCTCTTTGCCAATTCAAGCTCCTCACTCGCTGTCAAAAGAGGTACAGTACCTATCTCCTTCAGATACATTCTTACCGGATCCTCAGTACCTACACCTTCCAAAAGATCTATTGCACTAAGATCAATATCCTCCTCAGAATCCTTGTCAAACTCATCATCATCTAGAGCAATGTATACTCATCAGCAATATTATCTATATTGTCAATATGTATCAATGTCAATATTCAAATCATCTGAGCTATTTTCATTGATCTCAATACCTTATTCTCAAGATAAGAATAAATCTGTTCGATACTGTCAGTGTTCAACTCAGTACCGGCATCATTTATTTCACCAATATTAAGCTTCATGTCCAGGCTATACCTGTAATCACAGCTCTTCAAGTGAAAGAACTCTTGCAGTGACATCTTTTTCATTGCATTTTCAGCACTTTTTTGATGCCTTATTTCCTGTAGTATTTCGGTTTTCTTTAGCCACTAAGATCATCCCTTCATAAAAATAGTTGCCGATATTGACATAGCTATTTTATAAAATTTATCCACAAATGATTATAGTAGAGTGCTACTAGCATTCCCAAATGAATATAATTATCCATTATATTTTATACTTATCATCTGCAGACATTATAATACTTTTAATTTTATTTTTCAAGATAATATTTAAACTGTATGCAATACATGTTTCTTGTACAATGCATTATCAAACTTATCTTTATTATTGCCATATATTACTAAAATTGAAAAGACCTTGTGATTCACTTTATACAAAATAAACTGCAGGTCTTATATTATAATAGTTTATCTTGGTCTTGCCAAATAAAATCTTCGTCATCTTCTTTCTTATTTAATGTATGTAACAGTATCTCCAAAATTGCACTCTTATATACAGTGTCAATATATATATTCACTATATATCAGATCGCACAAGAAGCTGTTGGGAACTGTGGAGAAATCAGATTTGCCGTTCTCCAAATATTCAAGTGACGCCACCAAAACTACTTCATCACAAAAATTCATGCAAATGTGGAGCTGCTGCCGTAAAGAATACGTTCTTCCTCTGTCATGTACATGCTTTCAAAAGGGATATAACATCCTCAGTCTTACCGCTTATACTGAATGACAATAACTGTATCTCATCTTTTAAAAATACTCGACTGCATTCTTATTCTGTCTGGTCTGTAAGCGAATCTATCAGAGTCCCACTCTACAAAAACGGCTCTCCATCTCACTTTGCAGCATATCCTGAACTACCCTTACCTACGCAACTAACTTTCTTGGAATTTACAAGCATCTTTACAATTCTTTGCACCTGATCATTGTCAAGAGTGAATATGCCTTATTCAATAAATCACTGATATGTATTGAATACATTCTGAGTTGTAGTATTTTCCATTCGGCTTTTTTCACTCTTGCACTGTCAAGATATGCAAATATAGACTCTCTGAATCCTACAAAAGCCGCATTTCTCTTTGCAAACCTCGAAATAGACGCCTGTGATACAGTATAATTTCTCTGCAACACTTTGAATATTTATATCCATATTTGTGTCACATTTAAGAAATAATCTGCTATCTTCTTTTTCTGTGTTTGCAAAAGTGTGTATTTTTGATTCTATTATTGGAATCACTGATTTTTCGTATATCATTTTACCCCTTTTTCCGGTTCAGCCTAACCTTTTACAGCTCCTAGAGTAGTACCTTTTGTAAAGTATTTTTGTAATGTTATAAACACGATCAATATAGGTGCTGCCGCAAGTGTAGCTCCAGCCATTATAAGTCCAAAGTCTGTTGAGTTCTCTGCTTGAGCTTAGCAATACCAAGTGAAATTGTCAGTTAGACGTGGAACTTAGCATAATAAGTTGCATAAAATAGTCATTCCAACTATTTATAAATGTGAATTGCCCAGTGCTCCCCACTCGGGTTTTACCATTTGAAACACCAATATCTGTAAATGTTTTTAAATTCACTTGCACCATCAATCCTTGCTGCCTCAAGCATTTCGGTAGGTATACCCTCAGAATTGCTTCATAAGGAACTTACCAAAGGCCATCAACTGTAGGTAAAAATAACTGCCCATATAGTATTGTACAATTTAAGTGATGACATTTCCCTTAAGAGGTATCAAAATAACCTGCTTTGAAGTGCCATAGCACATACTATAAGTGTAAAAAGTAAACTCTACCATGAAATCTTTTCTTTGCCCGTGCGTAACCTGCCATAGATGCTGTGAGACAGGTCAAAATCATTGCCAAGTGCCATAAAACCGTATTCAACATCCATCTTACAGCTGCAGGAGCCTGTGGCCCTTTTTATAAATCCTATCTCAAAGATAGAGTTGCCATCTGTTTGAGCTTTTTGAAATTATCCAGTACCAGCTCCTTAGGTGTCCAATCAGGAACAGGTGAGTTTATGAAACAGAGGTCTTAAATGCACCTGTAACTATCAATAGCGAAATACAAAAGCAAAATGCTAAGGCTATCAGTACTATACGTGATACTATCGTATACAGTAGCGAATTTGAAGTTTTTCATATTATCTCTCCTTTTGCCACTCTAAAGCTGAACTGTAGACAATACTGCACATAAATATTGCTAATACTACGCCCATTGCTTTCCGTATCCATATCTGAACATCTTAAATGCCATATAATAAATATAATACATTACAGTATCTGTAGAATGATTTGGTCCGCCTGATGTCAAAAGCTGTATCAATGCAAAACACTGAAAAACTGTTGATAGTAGTTATAACAAGTATATACAATGTTGTCGGCATTATCTGCGGCCATTTAATCTTCCAGAACAGTTGAATTTCATTAGCACCATCCACCTGTGCCGCTTCACCAAAGGGTGTCCACATTTTCAAGTGCTGAAACATATAAAAACTATAGGCTGACCTACAGATGTAGTCGAAGTATGAGATATTATACACATAGTGCAAATCTCTCATCTCCAAAATGCCAGTTAATATTTGTTTTTAAAATACCTGTACTCTTTCACTACATAGATTGAAAATACCATAATAATTATTGTACATCCAGCTTCCAAACCACTGTAACCGCTACAGAACCTGTAACTACAGGAAGATAGATACATCTGAAAACAAAGCACCTTGTCATTGATATTGTATGTTGCAGAAGATACCCATGAAAATATACAAACCACCGGAACTGAAATAATCACTATCACAAAAGTATTCTTTAACGCCTTTATAAAAAGTAGCGTCTTTAAACAGTTCTATAATTTTCCAAGTCCGATAAAAACATCCTTTGCATCTTTACCCATTGTAGAGTCAAAAGAAACTGGTATAATACATATAATCATCGGTATTATTACAAAACCAATAAAGAATACGAGGCTTGGTAATAAAAATAAATATGCTGATGTGGTTTCTCTTCTTACCAATTCCTTTGATCTGGTGGTATAAACCCCTTTGCCATCATTTCCCCTTTTCTAAAAATGTTGCTAAAGGAAACCTCCAGCAACATTTTTATAACTATGTTAGATCACCTAACTTATTTTTAAAGGAGCAGTCAATGTAATAACTTTTTGTTGTGCTGCTGCCGCATTTGCATTAGCTGTAAATGTTGCCACTTCAGTTGCTACATCACCACCTGTGCGTTCTCTGAAACATAGTTTCCACCACTCTGTACGAGCTGTAGTCCATCGCTTTGTTACCTGATAGTAATCACCCGTTGAAGGCATGAAAACTTATCTTCAAAGAGTTTCATTGTATCAACTGTTTCTGTTCCTTCACTTACACCTGTTACAGATGGTCTTACCAGGGAAGACTCTGAAGCCTTTACGCTTTCCTTAACTGCTGCCTCATCATTACATACAAAAGTCTATAAATGTCTTAGCAGCTGCAATCTTTCCTTCATCTCCATTGTCAAAGATTCCATATCCCCAGATACCGCCACAAAGTTCTGTAACTTTGTCATCACTTAGAACAACATAGGTATTATCTCATCTCCGGTATTTGTCTTTCCTGCTCACCATTGTCTGAATTTGTCTGCTGTGCGGCATTCCAGCAAAATGACATTGCTAAAGTACCGTTTCTAAACAATTTAATCTCATCACCACCTGCGATAGATGGATCAAAAATTAGACCCTACTGATCACGATTGCCTGTAATGCTTTTTATATTCTCAGCCAGAGTCAGCTGTATACTTTGTGTGATCCTTATCTGTAAATGTGCCTGAATAAAGGTTGTTAACCAAGCTCTTGTTCCCTGGTCTCCAGCCTGGAAGAACAATAAATAGCACCTACATTTTCCTGTCCTGAATCATATACAGCCTGAACTGCCTTTAAGAAGTTCCTCTGTTGTCCCATGTGTGTATCCAGATCCAGATACTGTCAAAGCATCTGCCTTCTCAAACATGGTCTTGTTTATAGCCATACAATGTGCAACCCTAAATGCCGGATACTCATAGTATGCACCTGTAGGGACTCTTGCAAGCTGCCTTTACAGGATCGCTAGATATCTGATGCGGCATCCTTCTCAAACATATCTGACAGATCTACCGCCATAAGTCCCTTTGCACCCCAGTTGGCTACAAGTCTTTCCGGTCCTTCAAGTACGATATCGAGGTGCCTGCTTTCCTTCTATAGCGGTATTTATCTGGTCATCACCATTTGATAATCAAGATACTCTACGGTAACCTTGATATCAGGATATTTTTCATTGAACTCTGATGATTCCATCAGCTGTTGCTGCATCTCCCCACTTTCCAACAGGATATGTCCAAAGTGAGAGCTCAGCTGCATCACCTGATGCTTCCTTAGTTTCAACAGCTTCCTTCTTTGTCTCTACCTTTGAATCCTCTGCTGCCTTTTTGTAGCTGCCAGCTCTGCCTTTCCTCCTCCACAAGCTGCAAGCATTCCTGCCACCAGTAACTGCTAAACCTGTCAGCAATAATTTCTTCATATTTCCTCCTAATTGAGTCTTTGACTCTAATTTTATTTACTTTTTGTGACACTATAGCTGTCACAAATAAAGTTCAAACATATTATTACACCTTTTTCAGTACTTTTTGAAAAATTCTTTTGGTTATAAGCTGAGGTCTGGTAATTTATAGAACCAACTACAACGCTACATGCTCCAAGTTCTATTACTCTCTACATTTCTCAGTGTATTTATATTACCTTCCGCTATAACTTTATGTTTTACCTTAGCAAGGATATTTCTCAATATTTCAAAATCATTTTCCTCTATCCTCAGTCCCTCACTCTCCTTAGTGTAACCAACCATAGTTGTACCAATGAAATCAAAACCAAGTTCATCTGCAAAAATCGCTTCTTCTTCAGTAGAACAGTCTGCCATAAACAATCATCGGATATTTTGCTCTAATATCACCAAAGAAATCCTTTAAACTCCTATTATTCGGTCTGGGTCTATTCGTTGCATCCAATGCTATTATATCCACGCCTGCATTCACCAATGCATCCACTTCATCCATAGTAGGTGTTATATAAACCTCACTATCAGGATAAACCCTCTTTATAATACCTATGATAGCAAATCCACTTGTCTTTGTATCTCTTTTATGTCTACAATAGTATTTGCCCTGATGCCACACGCTCCACCCTCTTTTGCTGCAAGAGCCATTCTTCCCATAATGAAGTCTGAATGTAATGGTTCATTTTTCCAGTGCCTGACATGAAACAATCAGTTTACCCTCTAGGCTTTTTGATTTTGTCATTCATTTTTACTTCCTCCATCTGAAAGTATCTTACCATCTCGAAAAATAAATTTCAATACTCCTATTTCATTCTGTTTATACTTTCTGCGACTTACTAAGGTATTATGAAAAGTATACATTTTACATTGTATTTATTTATGCACAAAGTACTAATACAGCTGTTCCTTCCCTCTTGTCAAAAACAGTATTAAAAAAGAGATATGAGTCTCATATCTCTTTTTGAAAAATATTTTCTAGGCAGTGAAAATTTATTCAAATCTATAATAAGAAATACTTTGCTATAAACATTGTTGAAAGTATATACATAAGAGGTGTAACCTTCTTAGCCTTTCCTGTAACAGCATTTATAAACACATAAGATATGATTCCCATTGAAATACCCTCTGAAATACTGTAGAAGAGTGGCATTGCAACTATGCAGATATAGCAAGGTATAGCCTCTGTCATATCTGTGAAATCAATATTACAACATTTGTAAACATATAGAATCCAACAACTATAAGAGCCGGTGCTGTTGCAAACGAAGGTATAGCAAGGAATATAGGTGATAAGAGCAGTGAAACTGCAAAAAGAATTGCTGTTGTCATTGCTGTAAGACCTGTTCTGCCACCCTCTGAACACCTGAAGCTGACTCAACAAATGTTGTAACTGTTGTAGTACCAAGTACTGCACCTGCTGTAGTAGCTACAGCATCCGCAAGCAAAGCACCCTTGATATTTGGAAGCTTTCCATCCTTATCAAGCATTCCTGCCTTTGTAGATACACCGATCAATGTACCCTATAGTATCAGATAAATCTACAAATAAGAATGCAAACATTACAACTACAAACTCAAGTGTTGCAATCTTATGGAACTCAAGTTTGAATAAAAACCGGTCCGATACTAGGTATACTAAGTCCATTTGAAAAATCAGGGCAATACACTGTAAAAGCCTAGTGCAGGGTTTTGGAACATACAAACCTGTAACCTGAGCGATTATGCCTAGAACCCATGTTGCCAATATACCAAGTAAATATTTCCCTTTTACTTTTTTTACAACCAGGAATGCTGTAATAAGAATACCGATTATAGCGATAATAACTGTAATACCTACATCATTAGCTGTAGCTACCACGCCTTCAGCTCCATATGCAGCATTATATCCCTGTTTAATGAGAACAACTCTACAAGTGTAGCACCACCAATAACAATCTTAGCATTTTGAAGTCCAATAAAAGCTATAAAGAGTCCAATACCTACACTCACTGCTGATTTTAAGTTTCTTGGAACCGCATTAAAGATAGCCCTCACGAACATTTGTAACTGAAAGTGCTATAAAAATAGTACCTTCTACAAATACTGCTGTAAGAGCTGTTTTGCCAGCTATATCCCATACCAAGAACTACAGTATATGCAAAATATGCATTAAGTCCCATACCCGTGCAAGTGCAAAGGATAATTTGCCAATAACGCCATCAGTGCTGTTCCAAGGAATGACTATTGCGGTTGCAGTAAATACCGCACCTCTGTCCATACCTGCATCAGCAAGGATATTAGGGTTTACTGCCAGTATGTATGCCATAGTCATAAAAGTGGTAATACCGGCAATAATTTCAGTTTTCACATCGGTTCCGTTTTTCTTTTGAGCTAAAAACTTTTCCATATATAGTCTCCTTTTTATTATACTCAGTGATATTCGGCCGGAGTCTTTTTAGTTTAAATATTAAGTTGTAGATTTTTGCTATATCACTGCCATTTAATATATTCAAAATTTACTCTGCCTCAATGTCTATGAACTTATTTTTCAAAAATATCAAATAACCTGGCGGTAAGCTTCAGCTCTGGAATAACCATAAGTGACATAAAAAGTAAGCGACATAACAGACTCCAAGACTTTTCATTTACCTCCTAACTCATCTACCGGCGCTTTTTATGAAGACTAAGAAACTTCTTTGAACCTCTTCTCCCTCAAATCACTCATAAGACCTGCTACCGGCAGAAAGGCAGCTCTCAATCACCTTACCATCTTTTACCAATGAAAATCCTCCGCCATTTTGCTTCACATTTTCTATAGCCACATACATTTCGCTATCATCTACACCTACACAGATTATATTATGTGAATCATATTCTACTGATGCAACTATTGCACCACTTGTATTCCATCAGCATTTATTATTCAGCCCAATCTTTCCGGTATTATGATGTCTTTCTATAACGCACATTTACAGCATCTATATTTTTATCAAAGATAAAGTATCCGTTTTTCATCTCTTTTTATCTTGATTTTGTCTTCTTAGATAATACTCCTCCCGCAATCATTTCTATTGCATAAACATCATCCGATTTAAGAGGCATCTGTAGCATATTCTCATAAATTTGTCTAAATGTACAGTATCAGATACCTTAGATATATCATATTTCTTTACTGCTTTTAAATAACTTCCATCCTAACTACCTCTTCCCCAAAAATATAAACTGAAGAAACTTTAAAAATCTTTTAAATCATCCAAAAATAACCAGGTCTGCCCTCTTTCCCGGTGCAATCATTCCCCTGTCTTTTAATCCATAGCAATCACTTACATTTATAGTGGCCATTGCAATGGCAATAAATGGTGAAATACCGGCCTTTACCAAAGTTCTTAGATGATATTCCAAATGTCCGTCCTCAAAAATATCTTCGGTTGTCTATCATCGGAACAAAGCAAACATCTTCTAAAGGTATGCTCATTAATGCTGGTATAAAGTGCCTCAAGATTGTGACAGCTGACCCTGTCTAAGTTGCACACGTATACTCCACGACTGAGCTATCCTCCATCTCTTCCAATGCTGGAGCACTCATGGTCTGTATCTGTTCCTGTACGAAACATGCATTCAAATCACTTACCAACAAAGATTGGGACTGTGTCCGTCTACTATCTTATCATAATTTCTTGCTTTAAAATCAGTTTATCGAAAGTGCAATATCGTCCTTTTGTATTATTGCATTATAATCCACTCGATTCGCGAGACGGTACTTCCTGATGTGATATCAGCCTTCATATCATCTGCTAAAATTACACATCCGGCATCTTCCATATTTGTCGCCGGTACTGGGGACAGTATCATATACTTGGTGAGAGAAGTGTTTTTGCAGCTTCCCGCATATAATGGAAGCCCCTCTGCCACTACATTCACAATCTCATGAGGATCTGCAATGACGGTAGTTGTACCATCACGCACCACCATTCACCAAATTCTTCGGGGTACAATATGACTGACTCAATGAATATGTGCATCCATAAGTCCCGGAGAAATATACTTGCCTTCAAAATCTATTTCTCTTTTTGCCCTCATATTCTCCAAAACCTGCAATATATCCGTCTACAATGGCTGAAATCCGCTGAATACTTTGCCACTACAAACATCTACAATAAAACCATTTTTATTACCAGATCTGCCTTTCATTTCCGTTTGCCACATCAATCAGTAGCTTTTAAACTGTCTTTGTCCATACTCCCTCCAAAGGTTTCGCTGCTATTGATTAGTCAACCCCAAGTCTCTTCTTCATTGTCTTTTCAACAGCTACAAGTATGTTTTCACTATCCTGTACGATCTGCAAAGATGTCACGAAAAGCAACTTTCTAAGTTCTGCCTTTGTATAAAAGCTTTCACTGTTAAGAATCTCGGTAGCTGACATTACAAATCCCGGGTACCAGAAAACCACACTGTGCTGCTGTTTCATCTATAAATGCCTGTTGCAAATCTGAAATCTCGCCATTTGGTCCCATAAGACCTTCCAATGTAAGGATATCCTTGCCCTCAGCCCACACTGCCAGATAAATACAAGAGTTAAACGCCTCTCCGTCTATAAGTACATTACATGTCCACACTCTCCTACTTCGCAACCCTTTTTACAGAAGTAAGTCTGTAGTCATTTCTAAGCATATCTGTAAGTGAGCTTCTTACATCTACCATTTTCTCACATTTCTTGCCATTGATAGTGCAAGTTACCAATTTATAACTCTGTCCTGTCATCGACATCACCTCCTGCCTGCTTCCTGCTTTTTCACAAGCTCTCTTTGCCATAACTACACCTATATGACATCTGAAAGCCTTACTTGCCTCCATGAGATCACGAGGTTTATATCTTCCAAAACTTTCTCTGCGAAAGCTTCCATATTCTCGTCTTTCTACTTCTTTTTCCTCTAATAAAAGTTCTCCTGTTAGGTACTCTCATAGGAATAGGACCTGCTACACCATACGCTATTCTTACATCCTCAAATGTTTTCTTATCTGCTGAGAGTTTTTACATTCACTGAACATCCTAGTAGTTGCTATATCCATAGCCTCTCTCATAGCATACTTTATATAATGACCTTTGTATCCTTCATAAAGCTTTCTTTGGGATAATGATGAGCTGTCTGTATCTCTCCCTCTTCTAAAAGCTACTGTACCGGCCTTAATATAGAATTCATTTATAGGTACTACTCTTCTATAGCCCTCTCCTGCTATCTCTACCTGTGCATCCCATGCAAACAATGTAGAAGCTGAATCTGCAGATGTAACACCATTACATGTATTTCCACCGATAGTTCCTATATTTCTGATCTGCGGTCCACCTATCTGATCCACAGCCTCACCAAGCACATTGATATATTTCTGTATAATGGGGTTCTTTGTAATATCGTGAGAAGCTTGTCAAAGAACCAATTCTTATATTATCTTCAGCATCAAGACAGATACCTCTAAGTTCGTCAAACATATAAATACTTACAAGCTCCTTACCTGCTCTCTTACCTTCTCTTATCTGTACAAGAACATCGCTTCCTCCGGCAATAACCTGTAGAGCCGGATGTTCTTTTTAAAAGTCTACCAAGCATCATCTACACTTGTCGCCTCATATAAAGCTTTTATATCGTACATTTCTTCCTCCTACTAAGTAAACCTGCTTTGTCAAAATATTCAGCACAGTTTTTCCGGACGCAACGGTAATTCATTAACTCCTACACCTGTAGCCTGCATAATAGCATTCCTTATAGCCGGTGCCTAGAGACAAGCCGGCAGTTCACCCCAATGATTTTGTACCAAATGGTGAAGTAGGCTCAGAGATTTTCAACGAAAACATGCAGTCTCAAGTGTGGATGATCCAGCCTGTCATATAAGTTTATAATCAGTAAGTTATCATTGAGCACCTTTCCTGTTTTCTTATCTACAGCTGTACTTCCAGATGGTCATAGCCTATGCCCTTACTCATACCGCCCTCTACCTGTGCCTTAGCAGATGCCGGGTTGATAAGCTTACCGCAATCATCTGTCCATTAGTAGTCTTTGTAAGTTTTGCTGCGCATATCAATATCTGCTTCTACCTCCGCCAAGCAGCATCCAAATGAATACGCATTTGACTTAATCTGTGCTGTAGACTCTGCTGTAGTGTCTACTGTCACTTAGAGAATAAAGAGCTTCTGTTGCCAGATCTCTTAATGAAATAAGCTCTCTGTTATCATAGTTCTTATTATCATAGAATTCTTGATATCTGTGTGATTGCAGGTGGCATATTTGTCAAAAATATAGGCATAATCAAGAATCTTCTGCTTCAAAAGTCCTGCTGTCTTGAGCAATGGAGAAACCGCCCACATACGTCTGTCTTGAGGCATAGCACCTGTACCAAATGGAGTAATATCAGTATCCTGATTTGACATAACATCTCACTTCATCTGTACTGATTCCGAACTTCTGCGGCCATCTGTAGAAATGCTGTGTCTGCTCCTGACCAATTTCAGTCTCACGAGCTGTAATGTTGCTGAACCATCCTGATTTAGTACCATTCTTGATGATGATGACTCAAGTGATATAGGCCAAACCGCTGTATTATGCCAGAATGTAGCCATTCCTATACCTGTTCTAATTCTGCCTGTTTGATTTGAAAGCTCTTCGAAGTCTGTTGTCATAGTCCATATAGGCTACCCTTTTTCAATACACTGTCTAAATGTATCATAGTAGTTCTCATTCTTTGAAAAATTATCCTTATATCCCTGTGGCATAAGGTTCTTAAGTCTGAAGTCGATAGGTGGAATACCCATTATCTTCGCTACATCTTCTGTATGAGACTCTACCACAAACATAGCCTGTGAATTCCGTATCTCTCATAGCTCCCCGTACAGAGCCTGTTTGTAAATACCGTATATCATCGCCTTCAACATTATCCACATGGATAAAGCTGTGAAGCTCCGAGGTCCCTTTGCTGCAATAGAATGTCCGTGTGAAGCATATGCGCCCTGATTTGAGAATGCTTCTATCTTTCTTGCAGCATATGTACCGTCTTTTCTTACATGCGAAATTATGTGGAATCTTATACCATGTCTTGTTCTGTTTGCGAAGAAAGTTTCCTCTCTGCTGCAATCAAGCTTTACAAGATGTCCACCCACCTGTAGTGAAAGGAATGCACAAAGCGGCTCATATAGTATATCCTGCTTGTTTCCAAATCCACCACCGATATATGGCTATAACTTTACATCTCCCCATGGAATACCGAGGCCTGACCTACAACTCTTCTTGCAATATGAGGAATCTGTGGTGAAGCTACTATCGTAATTCTTTTTGCCTTCAGCATATGCGTAGCAGATAAAGTTCTCTATGTCAATGCTGCTGTAAGTTCAGTATTATACCATCTGTCAACTACCGTAAGACCCTCTTCTTTGATTGCCTCAGCATAATTACCTCTGCTGATACTTGTGTGCTTTAAAATATTGTTAGGATAATCCTTATGAAGTTGTGGTGCTCCATCCTTCATCGCTTCCAAAACATCTGTAACTACAGGGTACTCTTCATATTCAACTTTAATAGCTCTTAGTGCCTGATTTGCAGCTACCTCATTCTCTGCTATAACAGCTGCCACATCATCACCATAAAATTTAACTTCATCTGTGAGCAATAATCTGTCTGCGACGTCCTGATGACTTACATCTGTAGACCATGGATGTCCTGCTGTAGGAAAGTAATTTCTATACTGTCCCAGATCAAAGCAGGTAACAATCTTTACAACTCCCTCGATCTTCTCTGCTTCACTAGTGTCAACTGAAAGCACCTTACCATGAGCTATTGTAGAATGCACAATTTTTGCCACATATGCTCCTGCATCACATAAATCGTCGGTATACTTTGTTCTACCTGTGACCTTGTCAAACGCATCCACTCTGGTAATACTTTTTCCAACCTCCATATTGTTTTCCTCTCTAAATTCTAATATTTTTATATAATCTAATTATAATTTCTTCTACGAAATACTGCAAAAGAAAAATTATAAAATTAACTGATAATAATTTTTTTCTCCTGCTACATACTTTGATATCAAAAGAACATTCATCAGAAAGATATAAGAACCTTTCAAATCTCTTTCTTATATCATCAACACCATCATTCAATGCCTCATCATCTATGACCAAGATATCAGCTTCAAACCCTTCTTCAAAAGCACCTATATTTCCAAAATAAGACCCTGAATTCCTTGTTGCCATAGCAAAATGACTCTGCCAATTCCAAGGCTTTGAATTACTGTCTATATATCTCCAATAGAGCTTTGAAAGTCCTATTGCTTCTACAGCCTGATTTAATATATTAAGCAGATATCCTGCAACTATATCACTTCCAAGACCAACTTTTTATTCCTCTGTCCAAAAACTTTCTTATAGGAGCTATACCTGATGACAAACAAATATTTGACTGTGGACAATGTGCGACATAAACATTTCTTTTCTTTAAAAGTTCCATTTCCTTTTTCATCAGAGTAAACACAATATGCCATCGCTGTACCAATATCACTTTTATTCAAGCATCCTCTTTTATCATAAGCATCCAGATAGCCGTCAGAATCAGGACAAAGATCTCTTACCCATTCCACTTCCTTCGAGTTTCTCAGATAAATGTGACTGTAAAGCCATAGGTATCTCTCTTATTTCTCCAAGCTCTTTCATAAGTTCATCACTACAGCTTGGAATAAATCTGGGAGTTATTATAGGTCTGGTATTTTTATATCTATTTTTGCAAGTATTAAGCCACTCCTTGTAGCATCTATGGACTCACTTGTAGTTTTCTATCAATTCACCACTGAATTTCTATCCATATTCACCTTACCTACAAAACATTTTCAACCCTGTTTTTCTCAAGCATATCCATTAGTAAAACAGTAGCTTCCTTATGCAATGTAGATAACTCGCTCTTGTAGTAAAACTATTTGTCAAAACTTTCACAAATTTGCGGTAAGCCTTCTTTGCATAGTCCATATTTTTATACTTTGTTTCCTCCGGAAATGTATAAGTGTTCAACCAGTCAGAAGCTCCATATCCATCCCCAAACCTCTAAGGAAAATTGTGGAGCATCATAATATGCTATCTATAAGCGGAATAATCAATGCATTCTTATAGTCTTCTATTTTTCATTTTTAAAGGAATTCGGAATTTCATCTTCCAGAATATATCTTTGATATAATACCGCTCTCAACTATTAAGTAAGTATTCTCTCTTATCCTGTATTGCCATTCTTATCACAGTCTATCAAATTGCCCTTAACTATCATATTTCCCCCTAAAACCAAAAAGGTGAAATATTTCTGCCATTGCATCGAAACACTTCACTCTCCCTAATGCCAGTGGGCCTATAGTCAATTATGCGGTAGTGGTAGAGACGCCCATCCAATTATGAGCTTATATAAGTCCTTATTAAATCAATATTTATATTATTTTCATATATAAAAGTATGATGTTAATTATTATTTGAATATATGTATAGAATAACATCTAAAAATACTTTTAGTCAAACTAAAATCATATCATATTGCATAATTACAAACTTTATTTATTGAGCCTGTCAATAAATACGCTTTTAAACACTATAACTCTATATTTACTGTATAGAATATATGTATAAGCCTCCCTGGTGTCAATATCCAACAATTCATCTTCATCCTCTATATCTACGAACAGAACTGCTTGTAGATGCCTCTTTATAAGTCTCCTGATCCTCTCCAAGATCAAGTAATTCATCAAAACCATTTGCTTGAAAATATACATGGATTTGCCAAGTCGTCCATTACATCTTACACTGCCAATGCTTTATTGAAATTTTTGGAAACGACCTATAATTTTTAGATATAGTCTCAGATTTTAAAAGTGGCTGATCACATACTCCAAAACATAAAGCAGCCTCAGAATGCTCCAAGCACTTTAATGCCTTTACTGCCAGTTTTATAGATCTGGACTTTCCAGATCAGGTCTGTCATTGTCATACAGAGATAAATCCTCTTTCTTTTAAAAGTAGTCAAATGTTTCTATATCTTTTCCTACAATTCTCTGATTTTCAAAAATCGTATGCCTTTTTATATGTATTTTCCATATATTGGTACAACTTGACTCCATTTATGTCGGACATCAACTTGTCACCGCCAAATCTTTTACCCTCTCCGGCTGCCAAAATGATCAGATCCATCAGATTTTTCCTACTACTCATAAGTCCGAAGTACAGCTTCCAGTACACCTCCTCCAATAGCACTGAGGCCTTATCAGACACGCTAAAGCAATAATCCTTTTGCGCTCTGGGATCCACATCTCCTGATTTCATACCGGTCTTTACCTTTACCATCTTGTAAAAGACCTCTTACTATTCCATCTATACCGGCATATACCGGGTTTTTATCACAATACGCTACTAAATCCCTGCTTTTACACTGTCACCAATACTTACATTAGCCTTAAAAATTCCGTCAGCAGTTGCCCTTATTATTCTTTCTACAGTATATCCATAATATTCCCGGCACTCCGGTATTTGGATAAGCACTGCCACTCCAGATCACCCTACCAAGATTGTGACCTCTTTTTGTCTCAACTGCAACCTATGACAATCAACTCCGGCCTCAAATCCCGGACCAACACCGATCACTATCTTTGCATCATCTATTCCGGTACCAATATTGGTTTTTGCAATAATTGCATCCACTATAACTTCAGGCTTATATTCTCTCATAATATCACCGCTTGGATCCACTATAATTGGAATAGCACCTGACTCAATTATACTGTCTATCTCTGATATATTATCACAGAATTTTACCTGATATACCTTCAACTATTGCCTCGCCCTCATATATCGCAGGTGAGAATACTACCGTTCTTCTAACTGTTGTCGGTACAGCGATATCAGACATTATCACATCAAAACCTGACCTAAAAATCTCAAAAGCAATTCCCGTTGCCAGATCTCCGGCACCTCTTATCAAATTTTTATTCATAACACACCTCTTTATAAAAATCAAAATCACAAAAACGCCCTATTCTCTCTATATGAAGTTATTGAAACCTGAAATTATCAAATCCGTTCTCTTTACACTTTTATATAATTCTCTACTTCTAAAAGCTTTTTCATATCCTCTTCACTGTCACTGTATTTATAACAAACACGCATTTATTATTATTTATGCCTTTAAATCCTGCTCTTTTGTCTGTCAAAATTCTTGCAGCATCCTCTGTGCTGAGTACATGAGTCTTTATTCCACCCAAAAGAGTTCTTTGGCTGTTTCATACCTAAAAGCATTTTTCACTATTTTTCCCCTACCGCATCAATACCCATACATACTATACATATATCCAGTTTTTCCAGGTATCACCGGTTTCTCCATCTCTTGGCAATTTTATAGGTAACCTCTTGGCACCGTCGGCCTCAACCAATACAATATCAGCGTATTTATCAAAGGCTTCCACCTCTTTTATATCCGGTGATGATAACTTTTCACCCTATATCTTTGCCTATAACAACAAGTTCCTCTCCAAAAGTAATATTTTTTAGTTCTTTTGCAGAATCTATATCCATATAATTTTTCCGGTTTTACTATATGGTAGTAGTGGTGACTATTACATTTCTTGCCCTCTTTGGCAAAATATCTCCCTATATAAAACATCAGGTGGTCTTTCTACCACCACCAACTAATGAAATTATCATATTATTACATTCCTGTCAGTTTCTTTATATCCATATCCTTTGGTAATAAGAAATTTAAAAGCATTGAAAGTACAAATACACCTGCAACTGGATTACCTGCAAAAACATCTCCTATTACATTTTGGTAAATATTGGAAAATCTCAGGCGTCTGGGTGAAAGCCTATTCCGATACTTACAGATAAAGCTGCAATTATTGTATTTCTTTGATTAAATCCACATTTTTCCGATCATATCCATTCCGCTTACCACTATAGTACCGAACATAACTATTGTACATCCACCAAGTACAGGTTCCGGTAATGTTGAGAAAAATGCACCTATTGGTGGAAATATTCCCGCCAATATAAGTATCAATGCACCAAACATTATAGTAAATCTGTTTACTACCTTCGTCATTGCAATAAGCCCAACATTTTGTGAAAATGATGTTATAGGCATACATCCAAAACACACCTGATACAGCACTTGAAATCCGTCACAGGCAAGCGATCCGGATACTCACGCTTTTCTGTAATATCCTGTCAAGTCCACCTGCCACCAGCGGTTGTATCACCGATCGTCTCTGCAGCGAGATACCAAGAAAAGTGGTACAACTGATAAAAATTGCGCGGGATTAAATGTTGGCTTATATGGCGGTACTCTCGGCAATGCGATAAATCCCACTGTATTTATTGTTCCTGTAAAATGCGAAAAATCTACAATACCAAATATAAGAGAAGTTATATATCCAACTATAAGACCAAACATTACATTAAGCTGCTTCCAAAACCCTTCACTAAGCGAACTGAATGCTATACATATTACAAGTGTTATAAGACCTACAATCATATGCTTTGGAGCACCAAAAGTCCTTCACATAGCCTCCTCCGAAGCTTCTTGCACCTACTGCAAGTAGAGAAAAACCTATGGTAGTAACTACACAAGCCGAAACTATTGGTGAAACTATCTTTTTCCAATACTTATAAGTTAATCCAAGACAGCCTTCTACACATCCGCCGACTATTATCCGCACTAATCGCTGTTTGATAATTAAAATTAGTACCTATATAGACTAGTGCCTGTACAAAGGTAAAAGCTTACTCCCATTACAACCGGCAATCTTGAACCAATTTTCCACCTAGGGATATAACTGTACCAAAGTTCAAGGCCTGCTATAAACATAGCACTTTTGCATCAGTTCTTGCAAGCTCCACTCCACCGATCGCATCAGCATCACTTCCAAAGTAACTTTGACGCACCACATACTATAAGTATAGGGTGCCAGATTAACAACAAACATAGCCATAACATCTTGTAGTCCAGAATGGTATTGCCTTTTGCCACTGGAACTCTTCCGTCCAGCTTGTAAATATTCTCAATACTTACATCTGAACTTTTTGATTTACATCCATCAGTAATCCTCATAAAAAGATATTTATTTATCTTGCATCTCTTAAAAGATGAAATGTACAAGGAACTTTCTAAAAATAAAAGTTCTAATGAAATAAAGAAAGTATATATAAGATATATCAAACAATATATATAACATATCTTTTAGTCAGATATGTCATTGTTTGTCTAATATAATACTTTCTTTACATAATTCTTATAAAAATCTGCTCGTTCAAACTTGATTTTTATATATTATCATTTTTGTCATAAAATCAATCTAAATATTATTCTTTTTAAGTTATACAAACTCTTTTTTAGATATTTATACTAATGCCAAACTTTGTCGGCTTTGTCATATAGCAGTTTCTTCTTTTCAATCAAATCATCCACAGATTTGCAGATTCATATACTACACCATCTTAGACCACATCCTGGTGGGATCTCCTTTGGCACCGATGTCAATCTTCCCGGAACATTTCTTTTTCACATAAGCTCTCAAAGGCCATTGCAGCTGTAGTTGTTTGAAAAGTAACTATATATTTCCAACTTTTTCTCTCATTTATCTTCCACTATTTCTTTTTATTGCTTTGATTGTTGCATCAATTTCTTCCTCAGTGTTAAAATATGAAAGAAAATCTGGCTATGCCATCTTCCACTGTCCCCAAATGCTCTGTGTACAAGTGCTGCACAATGTGCTCCTGCCCTTATAGCTATATCATAGTCATAACCTGAGTATATCTGCCAACTCACTGGAGGAATACAATCTAAATTTATAGAAAGAATACCTCCATGCCTTATATTTTCAGGTTCATTTTCAATAGAATTACAGTCCATATAAAAACTTATACCTTTGACACTCTTTATACCATCATGAGTCTTTTCAAAAGATACATTTCTTTTTTCATATGTATATTCTATACCAACTTCATTTATAAAATCAATACCGGCATCCCAGTCCGGCTATACCCGATATATTGAGTGTCGGCTTCCAGCCTTGTAGGATATTCCTTGAGGCTGTTCTTTATTAAATGACTGTACTCCCTGCCTCCAACTTTAAAGCTGTCTATGTAAATATCCCTATTTATTACAATGCCACCTGTACCTCCCGGTCCGAAAAAGAGATTTATGCCCTGTAAAACAAAAGTATATCTATGCTCATTTTTGACATATCTATATCTATATTACCAGCACTCTGTCAGAGGCATCTACAATCAGATATATATTATTGGCTTTTTGCAAATTTACTGATATATTCTAAATCTGCTATTTCACCTGTCACATTTGATATATGATTTACCACTATTGCCTTAGTATTAGGGTCTTATATACTTCTTAAATTCATCATATTTTAGCCTGCCACAAGCATCTGTGCCTACAAAATCCAAATCTATTCCAAGTCCACTTTCCAACTTATACAGTGGTCTTAGCACACTATATGCTCAGTAACCGTACTTATAACATAGTCCCCTGCTTTAAATGTACCAAATAACACTATATTTAGACTTTCTGTGGCATTTGAGTGAAAATAACTCTTGAAGGATCCTTGCTGCCAAGAACTTAGCTCATCTTAACCCTAGTTTCGTATACCATTCTACCTGAGTCAAGTGCAGCTCTATAAGCTCCTCTTCCACTATTGCTATACAGAAGCCAAAGCATAGTTTATAGCATCTATTACATTCTGTGGTTTTTAAATGTTGTGCAGCATTGTCCAAATAAATCATTATGGTCTTATCACAGTTCTGCATCCATAGGATGTCCAACAATATCACCCATATTCGTCACCTCACCTACCTGAAGCTTCTCGCTAAGACCATAGTTATTGTTAAACAAACTCACATAGATAGATCTTTGCTCCTGCATTTTAATAAAACTTTCAAATCTTCAATACTTGCAGGACCCTCTGTAGTCATCCTTTCACACCTGTATTGTAGAAAATTATCTTAGCAGGAGGTATATCCTGTGAACTTAAGGCTATATAAATCCCTTTAAAAAGAGGTCTTACTAAACTCCTCCTCTCCGTCTCCCATTTTATCAGGAGTCTATCACAACTACAGTCTGTTTTTAACTTTATTTCATCCGAACTGTCATTAGTCACCTTAGTATCGGAAATCACCTCCGAGTTAACATTTATAGTCACAATATACTCTGTGTTTGATTTCTTATCAAATTTTTGCTTCATATTCTTTTTGCTTTGCCATCTTAAGAAGATTTTGGACAGCTATCTCTATTGTCTACACTCACTTCTACCACTCCACTACCGCCAAGATCTCTTATGGCATTCTTAGTTTTTAACTACCGGTATTGGACAAGCATCCCCTATTGCATTAACCCTAATCATATTTACCTCTTTTCTATCTATTAACTACTTTTATAGCTACATTTCTCTTTCTTTTATTTCTCCGACTATAGCTGCGGAAGACCTGCACGTCTTAGTTCTTCTAAAAAGTGACTCTGCCTCATCAAAAAGACACTGCAAGCAAAAGACCTCCCTGATGTCTGAGGGTCAAACAAAATCTCCTCCATAGCAAAGGAATATCATTAAACTCTACATTATCGCTAACTATGAGTTTCTATTTCTTTGTCCTGCAGTAATCAAAAACTCATCTGCAAGTGAGTTTTGACTCTTCAAATACGGGTATTTGATTTTGCAAAAATCTCCATGATTTATTATCATCCATCATTTCAAGTAAATGTCCCAAAATCCGAATCCTGTAATATCTGTACAGAGCATCGTATATCATATTTTTGATATCTCACATGCATATTTATTCAGAGTTTTTCATAGAATCTATAGCTTCATTCAAAGTTTTTCATCTGTCTCGCCTATTCTGGCAGCAGTACAAATGATTCCTACACAAGCTTCTTAGTCAGTATTAGTTTATCCTTAGTTCTACCTGTATTATTAGAATAAATCTTACCGGGATTTACAATACCTGTAACCTCAAACCATATTTCACATCCACATCATCTATGGAATGCCCTCCTGCAAGTACTCCACCTGCTTCTTTAACCTTTTCCAAACCTCCACGCATTATTTCTCCAAGCAGATTCAAATCACTGCTTTGTGGAAAACATACTATATTAAAGTGCATCTACCTCCCTCCCATAGCATATATATCACTCAAAGCATTGGCAGCAGCTATCTGTCCAAAAATATATGGATCCTCAACCATTGGTGGGAAGAAGTCCAAGGTTTGAACAAATGCCAAATCTTCACTCAGCTTATATACTGCATCATCCTTTGCATCAAAAGCCTACAATCAAATTTTTCGTCAAAATTTTTGCTTTGGCAATCTCTCTAGTATATAGCTGAGTATTCCGAGCTCTAACTGCCGTACAACCTCCGCCTTTACAATAAAGTTTGTCCATATCGCCTCCTAAAATACATAGTATATATCTATACAATCAATATTTAAAATTATTTTCGATATTATAACCCTTTTTGATAGTTACGCAATCAATTCATTATATATTTAATACAAGTAATATTCATTTTATCTATAATTACACAAACAAATCTTTTTATGTAATTTAAGCCACTATTATTTTGTATATTTTGTTAATAACTCACTACTCAACAATATCCGGAACACTAAAATTCATTGAACAAAAATTAATTTATATTATAATTTTTATCTGTAGTGAATTTGGTTTACTAAAGTAATCTTTTTAGGAGGAAATATGCATTTAAAAAGATTTTCAATCGTAATTGCATCCGCACTGATAATTTCTTCAGTATTTGCATCAAGTGCATCTGCAGGAGTTGTAAAGCGAAATGTTTCAAGTGAAAGTCAACAGCCGGCGGCTGTCGAGACTACTGCGTCCACTGAAACTTACTGATACAACTTCGGTGGTGATACAAGTAATGTAGTTACTACAAATAACTATATACCATCCACTGTAAAGTGACGTTGCTTTTCCGGAGAACCTTGACCTTGACAGCGTTGTAGCTAATGCGGGGTTTGGCAATGTAGGCGGTGGTAATACAAATCCTGAGCCTATGCTGGCGAAACACAGATGGTTCACTTTGGCCTTTGGAATGCAGCTGCTCAAGAAATTTCGGGAGCAGAGTCAAACAATGGCAATTATGCTTATTCAAGGGATGGTTTTGTAAGATTGTACCTTAACCATTCAGGTATCGGAAGGTACTACTATAGAACCTATAATATAAAAATCAGGATGGTCTACTTGGATGAACTCTAAAAGAGACTGCACCTATTACAGATCCTGAGAACAGAGTTCAAGCAGTTCAAATAAAGTAAAGGGATATACCGGGTTGAAGTGACTTATACTATAAGGCCGTTTTAAATGACAGAACTGTACTGACTGGGCTAAGAACGGTCAAACTCTTGGTACTATCGGTACTGACAGATATATAGTTGCACTAAGCTCACATTGTGGGATAAGCAGACAGAGTTTACAGAGCCTACAAAGGTTCTTATGGGAAGCTCCTGTATATGAGGTACTTATTTAGATGCAGATGGACAAATTCAGTATGTCATCAGCAAACGCATACACCGGATGGGCATTTTATAATAATGACCGGTACTACTTGTAGAACGGTGCTAAGCAAAGGATAGCAGTATATCAATGGCTACAAATATTACCTTGATGAGAATACAGGTGCCGTGGTAAGAGATCTTGAGCCTATTGTGGGCTTACAGGGTTCATATCAGATAAAGTACAACAAGGCTACTATGACAATGTATATCATAATGCTGGGACGGAGATAATGGTTATATCATTCGCTCAAAACATTTATGTCAACAGATGGACCAGGTACTCCTGTAGGTACATTTAAAAACATATGATAGTACAGATGGAAAATAATGCATGATAATATCTACTGCCAGTTCTTATCAAGATTTAAAAAGACAGCTATCATACATTCACTTATTTTACCGTGATAAAAGCTGATTCAAATAGACTTGGGCAGCTACATACAATTACTGGATGATGCAAGATCTGACGGATGTCTAAGACTTCGTGCAGGTGATGCAGCTTGGGTATACTATAATACACCTATGAGATACACCTGTTATCGTATACAATGATCCAACAGATGAGGGTCCTGTAGAAAGGACGCTATTGATCAACAATTCCTGCAAACCAAACCTATGATCCTACAGATCCTATAATGCAGGAAGGTAATAAATTCATACCACTATAAAGTGGCTGACATATACCCTCTTTACCAAAAACAGTAAGGGGTATAATTATTATTACAAGTTGCTACTTACCAATCCAAACTTTTATAAAGAGTCAAAAGACATAGTCTTATTAAAAGACTATGCCATATATTCAATAATGATTTGTTTCCTGTCTAAACTCTTTACAGTTTATTGTGCAGTTCATTTTGCATCATCATTGATATTTTCAATCAATTCACCATTTTCAATAAGTGAAAGCTTGTCTTCCGGGAATACAATCAAATCCTTCCAATCATCTGAAACATAGTTTTCTGCTGTATTGGTAACGAAATATCCTATATATTCAAAACATTTTTTGCAACTACTTCAGGCTCGTTGATATAATCTAAGAATGCGTATGCAGCCTCTGGGTTGGTGCCTTTGAAGGAATAAAACTGCCATTACGCCGAAGCCAAGACCCTCTTTGGATAAACAACTTTAAGATCCCGGATTTGCCTTGGTGCCTGATTCACCTGTGAAGTGTACATAAAATGCAGCTCCTACCTCACCACTTAGGAGATAATCCTGCAAATTGTTATCATTTATAAAGACGAGATATTTGGTGACAGACACTAACTATCTCCTGCCTCCTGTATCTGAGTAAGGTCATTTGTATTAAATGAATATCCGAGTGATTTCAATGTAATACCGTCTATTACTCTGTAATTACTACAATACCCACATTACCTACAAGCTCCGGATTCCATAAATCATCATACCCTTAGAATATCAACTTTCACAGCTTCAGGATTATATACTATTAAAGGAATACCTGAACCATAAGGCAGAGTATATTTGTTTTCCGGATCATAGAACTTGCTGGAAAAGCGGTTTATATTATCATAAGTAGAAATCTTTGATTTATCCAACTCTTTAACTAATCCTTCCTCTATAGCAAGCTGTACGATGTAATCATCTGCCACAACTATATCATAATCACCACCCTTAGTCTCCTCAAGCTTTGCAAGCATTGTCATCAGGTCAAAGTTTGAATAATTTACCTTTACACCGGTCTTTTTGTAAATCCGTCCAGTACCTCCTGTGAAACTATTCCGTCCCATCGTATAAAAGATTTGGTGTAGTACCCTTAAGACTGCTATTTCCAGTATCTGTACCTTGCGTGTCGTCTCTTTACTGCCTCCTCCACATCTGTAGTGCAATAGCTGCTCCAAACCGAACAAACCTAATACTTTAGATTTCATTAAATCTACCTCCAAATAAATATTCGGAAAGTTTGAATATCAATCCTTCCTTGTTTTTCTGAAATAAATATTATATAAGTACAGTAATCACCAGAATAACTGTGGCTAAAGAGCATTTATTTCAGGAGTTATACTGTCTTCATCTTTGTATATATCTTGATAGCAAGAGTATTTACTGAAGGACCGGTCGTAAAATATGAGATATTACCACATCATCAAGGACATTGCAAATGATAATAACATTCCTGATGCAATTCCGGTAATATATGTAGCAATGTCACATCTCTAAACGTTTCAAATTCCTTGCCAAGGGTCTCTTGCAACCTCTTCCAAGGACAAGTCCATTCCCATAAGTCTTGCTCTTACAATTAAGAATATATATGGTATACAGAATGAACTATGTGCAGTTGTCATCAGTTTACAAAACCAAAAAGGCAAGTTCATATATGAAAATATTGCCATAAAAACCATTCCCAAAATAATTTCAGGGAATCATTATAGGCAGAGATGCAAAGTTACTGATGAAGTCATCAAAAATAAGTTTTCCCTCTCATGGCAAGTGCCGCACTCACACCTATTATGAAAGCATACAAGCTAAAGGGCCAATATAATACTGTTTGCAAAGTGCTTTCTTTTATATCTCCATCATTTAAAAAGCATTTTATACCAGTCCAGAGAAAAGCCCTCCCATACACTTGTCAACTTGGATTTATTGAAGGAATAAACTACTGTAAGTATAATTGGAAGATAATTTAAAATCGTTACCAGACCCAAAAATATAATGGCTGCTTTTGATACTTTTTCAAAATAGTCCTCCAATTCTCCTGTACCTGAAATCTTCTATATAGTTTCAGAATAATGTTGTGAGCAACATAAGTATCACACTTTAGTGCTGCCGCAAAGGTATATTTCTAAGTTTTGTAAGCTGCTCCACTATTACCTTCCTATCAAAACTATCTTATTTCCTCCAAGTATATCTGAGATATAGACCCCCATACTTGGTACAAAGGTAAGTACTACTCCACTCAGCAGTCCCGGCATTGTAGTCTAAGTGTTATTGTAAGAAAAAGCTTCAAAACACTTGCAAATCTCTGAAGCTTCTATCAAACTCAGTCCATCTTTTCCACACTTGAATACACTGACAGTATCATAAAAGGTAATAGAAAATATACCATACCTATCAAAACTGCCGGATATGTATAAAGTAATTTCAATGGTGACTTTGTAATACCAAGAAACATCAAAAACTCATCCAATACTCCATTACTTCTGAATATTATTATCCAACCATTCAGTCTTATAAGTCCACTTGTCCAAAATGGTATCGTAAGAAGAATCATCATTCTTCTCTTCCATTTTGATGCTAAGTCTACCTAAAATATCCGAAAGGATAGCCTATAGTGTAACCAATATCGTTGAAGCTATGATGCTTTTATTGACTCAAAAATATATTTAAATAAAATGGCTCAAATACTTTTTGTAATTGTCCAATGTAAAAGTAAAATCAAATCCCAAGTTTTTAGTCTTTGTCAAAAACTGATGAGTACCATATACGCCAGTGGCGAGACTACAAACAGTAATGTAAAAAGGTATATGGGTATTCTAAGTAAAATATTTATCTGTGAACCTCCACCATATCATTCTTATTCCAGCCCTGTATCTCATCTCTCCCGGATTTAGTTTATATTCATACCCATATGTGATGATGTTATTTCCTGGCCGTCCTTTAATCTAACTTTTACTTTTGACAATCCTGCCGTAAAGCTGTTTTTCTACAACTATACCTTCATAGTCTCCTGCTCCACAAGTCTTACATCCTCTGATCTAATAGCATATATCTTTTCTCCATCTCATATAGATTTGCACCGCCACAAACTCTGCTACGAATGCTGTATTAGGTGTATCATACATCTCCTCCGGAGTACCTATCTGTTTCTATCCTGCCATCTCTCATAACAACTATTCTTGCTGACATCATTTTAGAGCTTCTTCCTGGTCATGTTATATATATAAATGTAATTCCCAGTGCTTTTGAAGCTTCTTTAACTCCATTGCATCTGCTTCTGAGCATCAGATCCAATGCATCCAAGCGGCTCATCCAAAAGTAGTACGCTAGGTTTGTTTTACAATTGCTCTCGCTATCTACCCTTTGTCTCTGTCCTCCTGAAAGCTGTGTTGAGTTTCTTTTTCGTAGCCTCCAGTTGCACGAAAGTGCTTTTCCACCTCTTTTTATCTCGTTATTTGGCATTTTCTTCAATCTAAGTCCATAACCTATATTCTTCTCTACATTCATGTATGGAAACAAGGGCATAATTTTGAAATACAGTATTTACATCTCTTTTCAGGTGAAGCTCTGTATCCTTTCCATTCAGTATGAACTTTTCCACTATCCGGAGTCTCGGGTCCTGCTATAATTCTTATTGTGTTGTCTTTCCCAACCACTTGAACCCAAAAGGTGATGAACTCCCCTCTTCCTATGTCAGAGATATTCTTTAAAATATTTTCTCCATCAAAGCTTTTTCAATATTTTTCTAAACTTAATATAGTATCTGTCATTTTTAAAAATTCCCTCCAGGGTTATTTGGCTTTATACAATAAGATATAATACCATCTTTTTCTAATTTAAATCATCAAAAATATTATTTTCTCTAAACTTTTACTTTTTACAAGTTAAAATGCTAAAATATATATATCATTTTGATTGGAGCATTAGTTATGAATAACAAGATTAGGGACAGACGCAGTAGACCATCTGTTGACGCCATCCTTACATTAAAAATAAAAGAAGAATTTTTATACTTTCTTTGAGGATGTTTGCACTGTGAACGGTTGCTTTCCTCTCTCAAAAGATATGAAGTAGCTAAGATGTTGCGTGAAAAGAAGACTTATCTGGAGATTGCGGAGGAGACCGGAGCATCCACTGCTACCATTTCCAGAGTGAATCGTTCACTTAACTATGGCAATGATGGTTATGATTTGGTTTAAAAAGACTCGTATATTTGGATACCGACAAATAAAGAGTGTCATCGACACTCCTCTTTATTTATATTAAGCCCAGGGCCTTTTTTGCCAGCTCATCTGCCATATCATTATATTTGTCTCCCGAATGTCCCTTTACCTTTATAAAGTCTACATCCACTTGCCTTGAGGCATTTTTATAAAACTCAACATATCTCCTAGTGCCGTCTTTTCTTGCTTTCCAATCGCCATTACACCATTTTTCTATTCCCTCATAATCATAAAAATGCTAATACTCTTTATACTCTTTATCCAGACAATACTGCATTTGCAGCCATAGATCCCTATATCTCTCCGGCAACACTTTCTCATATCGCTCATATCATCTTTTTCAAATTTCTTGTAAAAATATAATTCATCATCATTATGCATTATCACCATGCCATAAGAGTATGCCTTTGTAGTGTCATCATAACTTCCATCCACATATGCAAATGCCTCTGACTGCTTCTCTTCTTTATCATCTATATTATTTTCTGTATCTCCATTTACAAAAGCTATAGCATCTTCTCTAGTTTGTAAAACTTTTGTATGCTCACCTGAAAAGCCGCTTACTGAGTTTTACACTCATCCCAAGTCTCAAAAACTCGGTTTTTCTTCCTTTTCTAACTGCATAATATTTCTTTGCCATATTTTCACCCATTCCAAAATGTATTTTTCTCATCTTCACTTAAATTTGCAGCAAATTCTCTTTTAATTTCCAAGAACTGTTCAAAGTTTATTACCACAGAGTGCAATGTTGCCCTGTCTTCCAAAATTCTTCTCTACTCTTTGGAAGCTCATAATTTTTCATCTTATCTTTTAACTAAATATAAATCCAGCAAAGCATTCATGAGCATTATTTTGATTCACGCAACAGGAATCAAATTATGGATAAACTCTGCGTATCTCTCGCCCAATCAGAGTCTGGTTTTATACCTTTACCCTGATCATAAATATACCTGAGTGTCCATGATTTGAGATTTCTCATCTCCATATAGTTTATAAAAATACTTCAAATCATAACTCAATATATTATCCTTATCAATGTATGATTTTTGAAATTGCACTATCTATAATCTTTTCCAATTCATCACAAATCATATTCTAATTTTGTTCTACCACTTTCATCATTAAAAATCTAACTAATATATCCAGGATATTCTTTATTTCTTTTCTATATTAGCCTGATACTCTCTTATATGCTTTAGATTTCTTGGCATATACATATTCAAAATTATTCTACTGATGTACCTACAAGCATTAATGCCGCTTCATACCACATCATAGTTCATATATTTTTCAACCATAATATGAGTACCAAAACGTGTATGTGAAACCAAACCTTCATTCAAATCAAAAGACCATGCAGGCTGCACAAACACCAACAGATAGCATACCAATGCAAATGTATCAAATCAAATATATTAAATACTGCATATGCAATTACCATAGCCAAAACGAATGCCTCTATCCTTTTAAGGCTATGTGTGTGGACTTTTTGTATCCTGTATACTTATAGATGTTATAATACCTGCTGAAGCTCCATAGTTTAACCTAAGTATATTGGCTATAAATATTGCCAAACCTGTACCCTACAGCTTGTTTTCACCACTTTTTATAAGATTTATATTTTTAAATTCCATAAACCTCCATTATCTTTTAAAAGTATGTGCTGCGTTTTTCTAACTAGTTTATATACCATCGGCAGTAAGTATTCAAATTTTATAAGAATCTCTAAAAGTCCAGCTCCTTGTACTCTTTTTAAATTCCCTTGATAATATGTTTTTAAAATCTTATATTAACATATGTCAAAAAGCGTAACCTCTTCGTTGCACTTTCACTTCTTATAGAAATCTATATTTTGAATCCTCATCATATACACCTTACATATACTTCCATATTTTGATAATATTCTTCTTGTTTTCTTTTTATAATCACCCACTAAACTGTGAGGCTGTCCAAGATGTAGGTACTCCCATTCTGTACACTCATCACTTTGTCTATATAATAGGCATCACCATTACTTTTTGCTGATATTATCTGCATAGGTATATCACCCACCTTACATTCAAAATAATATTTCGAGTGATCCTTCATATACTCTGTTCTTAACAGCAATGATGCAGTAGGATAATGTATTCTTTTATTTTATCACTTCTTTTGCACTTATTACTCCGCTGCTTTCATACGGTCTAATAAGATTAGGAGAAAATGTAGCATCCAAATTTTCCACTTTTTGCTATGAAACAAAAACTTATCTCACTATGGTCTCCATATAGTCCACCTGAATTTGAGCTTATTCTCATCACGCAGTAATCATCTCCCTCACACATAGCTATATATTTGCCTGTAGCTCTTGGAAAGTTATAGGTTCCACTTGGATTTGTCACACCCTGATGAGTACATATTTTTCTCATAGAAGAGCGGTTTTATAATATCAGGATATTTCTCCTGATACTCTCTTATAATGTTGGCCGTATCATCTGTAGAGGCATCATCATTTATCAAAATCTCTATGTCAAAGTTTCTTTTTGTGCCAAGGTCTATCGCCTTTCTAATATATATCACCATAGTTTGTAGGTAATGCAGCATATACTTACTTTCATATTCTTACTTTCTTTTTGTTTTAATAGTAAATTTCTACAATATCTGTTTTGGATCAAAATAATTTTACCTGATACCTTACTATAACATAAAGTGATTTATAGTTAGATTTAATTGCTTTTTATATGCTGGCAACTTGTTAATACTATTCCTCTATGGTATTATTGTTCTCATTGGAGGGATTTATGGACAAGTATGCTTTAATACAATGATTGCATTTTTATATATATTGCTTTTTGGGTTGGTGTTTTGAATCCGGATACGCCACTATAAAGGAACGAAAACCTACAAACAGAGGCTTCCTTAGAGGTCCCTATATACTATATATGCATTTGGTGCTATTTTTGTACTTATTATCACGCATAATTTTCAAGATAATATCTTGGTGTATATTTTTCCGGAATGCATATCTGCCACTATCTTGAGTATGTAACCGGTTGTGTGATGGAAAAACTTTTCAAGGTAAAATACTGGGACTATAGTGATCGCAAACTGAGTTTGAATGGATATATATCATTTTCATCTTCAATCAGCTTGGGAGCTTCGATCTATACTGTACATATTTTTGCAGGTGAATGTATCTAGATTTGTCTCAAGATAAGTGAGCGAATTTAAGAACTGCTATAATGGTAGTAAATATTATATTTTTCTCAGATCTTATCACTCTCCATAAAGGCTGCCTTTAGTATTGCAAAGGCTTATGCTGCGCCATAAAAAGCAAAGTCAGAGTTTTTCAGAGGTCAAAGAAAAACTTTTCTATTATAGCAGGTGGACTCCTCACCCGGAACACAGAATAAACTCATTGGTATATAAGGACAGTGTAGCTGAGCGTATGAGCCAGAGCGAATGACATGTTGAGTCTCTCATCATTAAAGTCTGAAATCGAAAATATAATTTCTTCTCTGTCAAATACAGTTGCTTCAAAAACTCCTCACCTTTCTTGAACAGAAAATAAAATATGAAGTTGCAAGAAAAAGTTATCTCTGCTTTCCAAAGATAGGTAAGGTAATGGCATTCTTTATCAGAAATATGATAAAGGGTAATCCAGGACTTAATAAGGAAATATATAAATCAGGTTAAGAACTTGGTGAAAATAAAGAAAAGAAATAGAAAATAATAAAATCAGCTTTTTATTTTCAGTCCCTATAGGATTGTAAAATAAAAGCTGTTTTGTATTTAAGAAATTATATTCTTATCTATTTTTCTCGATAAGTTTTTCTTTTTGTTTGAATCAGGGTCTTTTATTGCTATTTTCAATAAGTATCAAAAGTGTCTCCGATACGCGGACATAGTGTCAAGTTCAATTAAATCCCTGCCTGTGATATCCAACATCATTTTATCTCAAATGGATGGTTCTCCTTTTTATTTTCTCATAACTCTAAGCGTATATCTTTGGCAAATCTGCTTCTTTTTCTCTTATCACTTTTATATTTTCAGATAATCCTCAAACAACTTATAGCAATCGTTTTAATGACCACCTGATGTCCTCATCACTCTCAGGCAATGGAAGGCGAAGTTCTTCTACAAGCAAACAGGTATTGTTTCTTGTAGCATTATCGAACTTTCAGCTCAAAAATATCTTCTTTAATGAACCCGTATCCTTTATATCCTGCAGCAGTCCAATACATATGCTTTTCATCACCTAATTTTCTTGGATAAAAATCATAGAACTCTTCTTTTTAACTTAGCAAATTCTTTTTCCAATATATCTGTTAAGACTCACTCTTTATATTGATTTTTATATTTCATGCAAATCACCACAAAGAGTCTTGTTGAGTTCTACAAACACTCTCTCCTTACTCACCTTTGATAAAATAGCAGACTTCTCTTTTTATTGCATCAAATGTAGACTCCTCTATTTCAAAGCCAAGCTGTGGTGAAAATCTGATTGCTCAAGCATTCTCAGTGCATCTTCATCAAATCTTTTTGCATCTCCAACTGCCCTTATAATGCCTTTATCAAGATCTCTCTCCCATTATATAAGTCTACTATCCCTCTTTTATGTGAATATGCCATTGCATTTATTGTAAAATCTCTTCTACATAGATCTTCTGACAAATTTCTACTAAATGAAACTGTATCGGATGTCTTCCATCAGAATAGTTTTCCATCTATTCTATATGTAGTCAGTTCATAGCCATACCATCCATAAGCACCGTAATCGTACCATGCACATACCTGTATCAAAATGTGAATATCTTTTTCATTTCATTTGGTAGAGCGTTTGTCGTTATATCCCAGTCTGTTGGAGTCTTTTCAGTAGTGAATCTCTTACGCATCCTCCTACAGCAAATCCTCTCAAAACCATTTTCTTCTAAACGCTCATGATCTCAACATTCTTAGGTAAATCAATTATCATTATTTTTCTCCACCATTAAAAACCGCAGCCTTTGACTGCGGTCTCCTTCTAAAATTTAATATGCTTTTTCCCCAGTAGACCATCTTTTTGTAGCTCTTGTCAGCGCAACACGCACATACATCACTCAGCTGCTCTTGTGCTCAGCCAGGCATACATCTTGATGTAGCTCCTGCTTCTTCCTTTATTCCTTGTCCTCCCACAAGCTCTGTCACCACACCACATAGCCTCGATAAATCCGGGCTTATTATCTGCAATGTCCTTCTTAAACTCTTCCATAGTTCTTGCCTCATAAGTATGAGCTTCTCGTGTGTGCCAAGTGCAGTTTCATACATATTTGTTTGAATATTCTCCAGACATTCCTTGGCTTCATCTCTACATTTTTCCAGTGAAAACAAATGTCTTTCACCATTATCTCTTCTAACAAACTACATTGATTATTTTCAATATCCTTAGGTCCAGCTCCTCATTCTTAGAGGGTATACCGGTCATCTCTGTCTCTTGCAAACCTAAATCCCGGACTCTTCTCACCATCATCGTTTTGTTTTATCTTTACCCTGCCGCAACCAATTCTGCTGAGCGCATTCTGCAGCATCCAGTACACTACTCTTTATGTGCTTGCTACCGTATAATATTTACTTGAATTGGTGCTATATGTGGCGTGTGTCTGTCTAAGACCTGGTGTCTACCATAAAGCTATTATAGCAACACCTATTCTCTTGTAGCTTCAAGCATCAAATGAGGGTTCTCAAAACCGGCTTGATTTGATGGTCCCTATCTGCAGATCGTTAGCATCAAACGCCTTTTCAGCAGTTTTCATCTCCCGAAGTAATGACTGGTACCTGACTGCCAGTGCCTCTTCCAGTCATGCATAAGTGCCTCTATCATTATATGTAGCCTCAGCACCTGCAAACTTTTCTTTACTGCCTGGCTTTATCCTGACAACCGTATTGCTAAGTCTTTCTCAAAGAAGTCTGCATATACTTCAAACATCCTGTACAGTTCTATCATATTGCTTCCTTGGCACTAAAGATGAACTGTATGTCCTTCCTGCCACACTCTCTTGAACGAAGTTGTAAAGGTCTTGCAGTCTTCTCCCATCTTACTATCACTGAACACTCATTGATTTGTAAAGCTGTGGCAAACTCTCTATAGCTCTTTTACAACCTTTGAGTAGTAGTCATAGCAAACAATGTTTCAGATATGGGTCCTGACACATAGTCTTCATCCACCCTTCAAGCCCTCCAGATGAGTCACCCGATGCACTCGGTGCAAAACCTCTGCTCGGTCCTGCCTCTTTTGTAATATAGACTCTCAGTGCATGAACATCGGTAAGTAGCAGTTTACGAATGCCGGTTTCTTTAAATCTTCTGTCTATTTCCATTTTCATATTTTCCCATATTGCATAAACTCGGCAGGTCTCATTACAAAGGCAAGCAACCTCACGCTTGCTAGTCTGCCAAGCTCTGCCTGCTAGCTTTGATGTCTGCTTATACCACCTCGCATAAAGTCTGCTCCATGGAAGTAATTTCTTCTACAAGCTTCTTTTCCCAGACATTTTATTTGACCCTCAACATCTTCCTTTATTTCTTTTCTTTTCTGATCACAAGATCCAGGTTCGCATCATCAATCTCTTTAAACTAGAAATACAATATAATGCCTCACAATGAATAATATAATAACTAATGCAATCCTCAATTATATTTCTTATTAACACTGCTCCTCGATTTTTCCTCTTCTCTGTTATCCATTTCCTTGGCATTTATCAGTGGCAACAAAACAATGGCTGCCACCAAGTATAGCGCACCTGCAGCTAAGATTGTGGCTCCATCATATCTATTAAAACCTTATCCTTTTGATACGACTGCATCTACATTTATATCTCCTCAGATTCTTGTTCTATCTGTAGAATCTTCAATATCTATAGTCTGCTCTGTAATATCTGTCTGCGCCCTCACTCTTCTCATCTATTTCAGTAGACATTTCTGCCGGCTCCTGACACGAACTTTCTATTGTTGTCTGTACCGGAGGCAATATGTGTTTTACATCACTTCTTGATTCAGTAGTTTCTCTACTTGAGTCATATCTGATTTTTCAACTCTTTGTTTGCATCTGATTTTATATTTTCAGTAGTAGCTTCAGTACTTTTTCTCTATTTGTACTGTCAGTACTTTCCTTATATGGCTTAGTTACATCATTGCATTACTTGCCTTGTCAACACTCTTTTGTTTCCCCTGAAAATTTATGTCTTGAATGCTTCCCTTACATTTGACTTTGTTGCAGAATCATCCTTTGTAGAGCCATCTCTACTACTTTCGGTAGTTTCTACCAGTTTTGTAACTGGAGGTGTCATGGTGAGAGGCAATGGCATAGGATATGGTAAGAGTCTTGAATAACCTCCCTATACTCCTCATACCTTGTACCCATCAGTTTGAATATGCCCTCTTTTTCTTCAAACCATCCTCATACATTGTAGGTTCTCTTTAAAATTATCCACTCTCCATAGTTATCAACAGTACCGCTACCACCGGCATTACTATCTGTATGCAAGCCAAACTCACCAATTTAGATATCCTGTTACTTCCGGGGGCGACGCAATAATAGCGTCCACCCTTGTATCGATATAAAGGCCGTTGCCAATACTAATGACACAGCCACCATTGCGTTATATTTTTCATCTTATCACCCTATTGCATTTTTCTTTTCATTGCCTCTTTTAATCCACTATAGTATTTTCTACCTACTGAAATCATAGTTCGATCTATTAAGGTAACTTCCTCATAAGTGAATGTTTTATATACTGCAATGATACCAAATGATCTATGCACTCTCAAAAACCCTTTAGCAAACAGAAGATTTTTCAAGCTTTCCAATAGTTGAAATAAACTCAAAACTCTTGCTTCCATAATATACGGTTATTATTTTTCCTCTAACTTCAAAATACTTTTATATCATTTATCGCTATGTTGCGATATTCTCCAATACATGTACATACTACTCTTTTGACTTTTCAGATGCTATTCCAAGTACACCCCTTTATTATCCTTACAGTTTGGCACTATCAGTCTCACCTTTTACCAATATAGTTAAGCTCTAACATCAAACGCTCCCCAACATATGACTCTTTTGAAACTGTTGTAAATACTATTTCACCGATATATCCATTTTGAACGAAGTTTTAATGCCCTTCCATACCATCAATTCCCGGCATGTTTATATCTAAAAGTATCACATCTATAGAGTTCTAATTTATCCTCAAGTTCAAATAACATCTGTTTTGGCATTTTCAAACACCTCAAACTCAGACATCTAGCCTTCGATTTTGATATATGTGTGGTAACTTCAATAAGTTTTCTCGTTCTATTGGATTATCATCACATATGTCTACTATCATAACCCAAAACCTTATATACTATTTTTGTTCTTAACCCTTTCCAGGAAATTATTGATTCTGTTTGTAGGTGTCAAAAAGGCCACTGATAGAGTAGAATCATGAGTTTTAAATTGTCTATGATAAAGTGCTCACATACTTACTCATCTCAACATTATAATAATAAGGTTTGCTCAACAGATTTGGTGACTGGTAGACCAGATTAGTAGTAAAGATGCCATCTATAATGCCATTTTCATAGTACTTATCAAACTTAGCAAATCCATTTGTAAACAGTCCAAAAGTTGCACAGACAAAAACTCTCTCTTTGCCTTCCTCTTTTTCAATTCCTTTGCAACTTCCTGAACGCTTTCTCCTGATGATATCATATCGTCTATGATCACTAAATCCTTGCCCTCCACATCAGAGCCTAGGAACTCATGTGCTATAATACGATTTCTACCATCCTACAACCTTTGTATAATCTCTTCTTCTAGAACATCTCTACATCAAGTTTTAACATATCTTGCAAAGTATATAGCTCTTCTCATACCACCTTCATCTGGTGATATTATCATCACTATGTTCAGAATCACCTTCAAATCAGGAAATTCTTTCAAGAGCCCTTTTGTATATTGATATATTGGCTGTACAGTTTCAATCCTTTAGTGGAATTGCATTTTGTACCCTAGGATCATATTGCATCAAATGTAATGATATTGTCCACACCCATATTTGTAAGTTCCTGCAATGCCAATGCACAGTCTAATGACTCTCTTCCTGTTTTCTTATGTTGACGACTCTCATACAAGAAAAGGCATTATAACAGTTATCCTTCTTGCCTTTTTCCGGCTATAGCAGCAATGATCTCTTCAAATCCTGAAAATGATCATCCGGAGACATATGGTTTATCTTACCTGACAGTGAATATGTCATAGAGTAATACATACATCCACAAGCAAATACAAATCATCACCTCTTACAGATTCTTCTATAGTGCCCTTTGCCTCCCACCCTGGAACCGAATCTGAAATTGTATGAGCTTTATAATGTAGTTGTCCTTCTCATATTCGGAGAATAAAAGCGTCATTCTTATGCTCTCTCTCTCCTTACGCCACTCAACTGCAAGTAGCATTCACCTTCTTTGAATTCTTCCATACCCTTAAATTATCAGCCCAAAGTGGACCCTACAGGAATAGAATCTATCTTCTTATCTTCGTATAACATTTTCCCTCCATCATAGTCTGGCTCAATATCATTTCAAACAACCTAATATAAATAAAACTTTTCTTATACAGTAACCCTCTCACTATATGTATCCCTCATCTTATCAAGCTAAAGATTAGTTGATATTATAGTGGATTTTTCGGTACATTCTACAGTTTATTATATGGAAAAATTCACTTGTTGTAAGTGATTGAAAAGTTCTGATCTAGATCATCATTATTAACATATCACAGTCATAAACCTCTTTAGCCAAAAAGTGAATATCTTTGCTCCTCATTCTTTTCAATATTAACCTTTACCATAGTCTCCAAAAAGCTCTTTGGCACTGAGATATATTACAGAGTAGTATCTGTCCAGCAAAACTTTTGCAATACAGTTACTTTAGATAGGTCTTCCCACTCCCTGTATTTCCACTGAACACAATACTTCTTCTATAATTACCTTCAACTGAATCCGTTGCATTTTTGCTTTTATCTACATTAAAAGTATTTATCTATATATTTCTCATAAAAATTTCTTTACACCATCCATATGTGCAGCATTTTGTCATATTCTGCCCTGAAAGAATGGTTTTTATCGTCATAGTAATCAAATGAAAAGTTTTTCAAAATTTTTCTTTTATCAATATATTTTCCAAGTTTGACTGTGAATATAAGAGTTTTCTTATCTTAGACTGCAAACAATGGCATTTCCTCCTTCAATGTATCCGGTATCCTTGCAATCCACAGTCATATCTCATTTCCATATAATCCTTTGGAAAACCGGCTTCAAGCAAAAAGTCTCTTGTCATTCTTTATACCTTCAATATCTTTTTCAAGTTTGACATTGAAATATTTCCGGATCTTAAAAGACTCTCCTTATATCTTAAAACAGCCATCTTCCCGTATAATTGTTCAAGTCCTGCATCTGTGGTATTTTTCATATACTTCTTCGATTCTTCTAACCTGTGCAGCCCTGTTGTTTGCTCTTATATTTTCATATTCTCATTATTGCGTATATGAGGAATTATCTATAATATATCTCCTTCAACCACATTATAACTTATTCAACTCATTTTAAAAATTTGTCCTGCATATCAGAATCAATATTGTCATTTTCTTTGTTCAAAATTTATTGAACTTTGATGTATTTCCTCCATTACCTCCATTTTGAAAGGTTTCGGTGCATTCTTAACCTTTTCACCATGCTTCTCATCCTGTGCCTTTACATCTGCAAGTGTACGAACATTTTCTTTATGCCAACTTGTAAGTATACCGTCTGCATAAGAAAAGCTTTGTGATGATGTATTTAGCACTGTTCTATTAATAACCTCAACCACAATTTCAGGGCTGAAGCAGTATTCATCAAACCACTCTTCACATATCTGGACTCAACCGGTGCCCAAAACCCTGTCGTATATTCCAAATGCTTTCAGCACAACTCTATTTTCATTATAGAATTTTACATTGTCCTCTTTGGCTTCCTCCACAGTCGTAATGCCTTTTTCATGGAATGAAAGTGCCACTTTTTCAATATAACTTATACTCTTCTTTCCCTTTGCACCGACTCACCTCTGCAATATATTCAAGCAGATCCTTTGACATACCTATTACATCATGACAAATATGCAAGTTTTTCAGTGTCTATAGGTGAGATATCTTTTCAGTATATGTTTGTACACAGAACACTAATTCCGAAGTCTTCATCACTCTTTAGTTTCGTCAAATCTGCAAACTTCTATCAGGAAGCTTAGGTGGCTCTTCTACTTCCACCTCAGGTATCACATCCGGTGTTTCACTAGGAGTATCTGTATTTACTTCCGACTCTACATTTTGTATTTTCAACATCTGTGTTATCTTTATTCTCTATACTCTCAACATTTTTCAACATCCGTTTTCTACTGCTTCACTCCTTTTATATACTTCATTCGCAGCCATAAGAATACGCTTCGCCTCTTCGTATTCTTCTATAGTTGGTAGGTTCTTTTGTAAGAGGTATTTCGAAAATCGTCATCACTTCCAATCTTTTGCAATATTTTCTTCTAATCAATATTCCTCTTACACCAATATGCTATAGCTCTTTCACATCTTTTATAGTAAGTTCAAGGGCATCTACTATGATTTCCAGGATTTATCAGTCTACCGGCATTTCTCAGCATAAAAGGTATACCTTTTATATAATCACCATTTGCCTTTTAGCATATATTCATCTATAAATTCTGACGGCAAACTTACAATGTTTGATATATCTGCCTTTAAAAATTCGTACTTCATAGCTCTCCCTTTTGTCTTTTAATTTCATAATGCTTATGTATTATATGCTTGGTATCTTCTATTTACCACAGAAACTCACTACTACTCTTACTATATCACCCGCGCCCATTGTTATGAACAGATCTCCATGTAAATTCTCCAAAGATAATTCTCTACATTTCATCAAAGAGTGTCAAAATCCCTTTGAATTTCCGCCAAAACATTTATTCTGTCCTGACAAAAGCTTTGGCACTCATACCCAGGTTATCGTTTCTCTAGCCGGATAGATCTTGGCTATAATACAACAATCTATATCTTTTTAATGCATTGTAAACTCTTCATGCCTTTGTTCTTGTAAATGTATGTGGCTGAAAAAGCAACCACCAATCTGTCATCTGGATATCTTTTTGCAATATTCAAAAGTAGCAGCAATCTCACTTTGGATGATGTGCATAATCATCCACTACAGTTATATTTCCAAGATTTCCTTTATTTCAAAATCTTCTATCTGCTCCTTCAAACTCTAAAAGTCCTTTTATATATTCTATACTTACGCCAAGTTCAAACGTAACGCAAATAGATGCCAAAGCATTGTTCTATATTGTGCTCACCCACACAAAGCTTCACATCATTATATGTGCCACTTCCCTTATGGCAAAGATCAAATGTAGGATATCCAAAATCATCATATCTTATATTGGTAACAAAACAATCCGATTTTTCACTTCCATATCTTATTACCCTTGAAATCATCTATAATTTCTCCATTATTTTCAATCTGATCATTTATTATTATACAACCCCTCAGAGCTTGTGTACAAATTCCTTAAAAAGAATTTCTATCATCATCAATATCTTTAAAAGAAATCCATATGATCCTCTTCAACATTTAATATAACACTTATTGTAGGATTCAACTCTAAAAACTGTTGGTATATTCACAGGCTTCTGTAACAAATATATCACCGGCTCCTATATGAATATTACCTTCTATTTTCTTTAATACTCCGCCAACTGATATCGTAGGATCCACACCTGAATCCAATAAAATATATGACAACATAGAGGTAGTAGTAGTCTTTCCATGTGTCCCACTTATGGCAATGCCTTCTTTAAATTTTGACATAACATATCCCAACAACTCCGCTCTGGACATCATAGGTATGTTCATTTTTTCTACCATAGCAAACTCAGGATTATCCATATGCATAGCTGCTGTATATACAAATAAATCTATATCTTCTGTTATATTGCCATCGATTTTGACCTATAAATATATTTACTCCTCTATCTTCAAGATCTTTTGTTATATTACTTGCCTTTGCATCTGAACCACTTATCTTAAAGCCTTTTTCTAAAAGTACTCTTGCAAGTCCGTTCATACTTATGCCACCTATACCGCAAAAGTATATGTGCTTCAGCTCATTAAAATTCATCTCTTTCAAAAGATGCCTCCCCAGATTACTTTCTTTTCTTCTTTTTACACTATAACCAGTACCAAGTACTGATAGTCCTATATACTACTCTCCATGATTATATACTATATCGCTTTTGTTAGGTCAAAATTTGTTTTTTGTCATCCATATATTTAGCATCAACATTTAGCCACTACCTTTTGCTATAAACATGTGATGTGAACCAAGTTCAAGATATCTTCACCTTACTCCTATGCAAACCAGGCTTTCCTTAATAGATGTAGCAGCTACCATCTTTGATGGCAACTGCTCTATCTTTGTATTTCCATTTATCAACATCTCTGCCTGATTTTTACACCACACTCATCTGCTATCTTTGTCAATATTTGTAAGATTTATAACAAATTCTCCAGACTTTTTATTATATCACATGAATATCTACTTGGTCTAAAGTGAAATATATATACCATTGAGGATTTGTACATATTGTGCCTGTCCATCTCACAGTTACTATATCGCTTCTACCTTCACTGTCTGCACAGCTTACCATTACCACCGGCACCGGATATAACATATTTCCAGGTTTTAAAATCAATTCTCATTTTTCTTAAAATACTTCTTCAAATCTTTGAACATTGTTCTTTTGTGGATTTATTTCTCCACTAAACCTTGTTCTGCTGCTTTTCCTTAACTGACTTTTTGTATTGTCAAATCTATCAACTCTTTCTTTGTTTGACTTTGTACTATCAGTCTCTACTTTGCTTACCCTTAGAGTTACTTATCTTTTTGAAATCTGCTCTCTTTAAACTTCTTTTTCTTTCTTGGCTTTTTCACCCAATTTTTCCTATCATCAATAGTCTTTGCTAGTCTTCTTCATCTCATTGATTGTTATATCTGCATATTTCTCATAGGTGTTCTTTCCAGATATAAGTCTTTAAGCTCTGTCCATCTTTTAAGGTAATACCTCTTCCCTAAGATCCCCAAAGTCTTGACTTTATTGCGGTATATGAAAGTTGCAAATATATTATAACACTGATTTCTTTTAGATGCTTCATAGCCTTTTGTCCATATACCACACTTCCACCGGAGATATGATACTGTTGCTGAGCATCCATGAGGCATTTACCTCATCTTCTATTTCTCTAAAGCCATCATCAGCCCATTCTCTTCTATAAGTTCCTTTAGAAGTTTACCATACTTTTCTTGAATTACTATATCGAGTATCTCACAAATTTCTTCCCAAGCCTCTTGGCTAAAACAACTCCCACCGAGGACTTGCCGGATGCAGGCATACCAATCAATGTAATATTAGTCTTTTTTCCCATATCTCTCCTACATCTGTATTCCTATTACAAGACTAGGTACTAGCGCTTCTTTTCTGGATACTACAGAATCAAGCTGAATGACACCGGCATCACTGATCTCATATAGGCCTTCTTCAATTCTGAAATAGTTTCATTACAAGTGCCATAGCTCAAAACCTACACATATCGTTTTGTTGATTGCTCTAATATTAGTCAACATAAAGAACATCATATCTTCTTCACTATTTTGCTATGAAGTTTTTACCAAGAATCGCGCTGGGTCTCACTTTCAATCATCATCAGCTCCTCTTCATTTAAAGAACTGATTTGTCCAATTCCTTATACTTGTCCAAGTAGGAACTTCTTATAATCCCGATGGAAAATCTGTTCATCTGTCTTTCCTTCAGATTACTATGCTGAAGCAAACACTGATTTATATTCTCATATATCAATACCTGCGATTCTGGCGAAGATCAAGTCCCTGCCTGTACTTTCTCCACAGCCGTAGATCTTAGGGTGATCTAGCAGCGTATCTCGAGATAATAGCTGAACATAGAAGTCCCGCAACATGCTTTGAATCTCAACACCCTTCCTCATGGTACATCTGATGTATTATGGTTGATGCTGACAACCCTAGAGGTTGATTCCTAAAATATACAGGCCCCATAGTCTCCACTGTACCTAATCTCATGATGATTCATAATTTCCAAAACATTCGATGTTCTATGCCGTCAACAGCCCTGACTCTTTTCATTGTGGTCAACCATTATGACTCTCTTACCTTTTGGCACCAAGTAAGTTTCTTCTTGAAAACATTCCCAGATACTTTCCATTTTTATCAAGGATAGGGAAGTCTCTATGTCTTACATTTGCCATTACTTCCTTTATCTCATCCAGATAATCTTCATTTTCAAAATGTGATAAGGTTCTCAGTCTTCATAAAAGTAATTAATAGGCATGGACTGATTTATAAGTCTGGCAACAGTAAATGTATCATAAGCGGTTGTAATAATAGTAGTTCCATGTTCCTTTGCCAGTTTTTATAGTCATTGATGCACCTGCACCCTCGCATAGTTATGATACAGGCCGCACCCATCTCAATCGCACAAAGTTGCATCTCATACCTATTTCCAAGTATCACAAGATCATTCTTTCTATGTAAAAACTCCATCATATCCGGATGCAGCAGCCACTACAGCCTTACCTTCGTTAAAAATAAGCTGTCGATCATCTCCTACTACCAAAGTTCCTTCAAGGGTTTCTAATATGTTTTCATATCTGGTATTTGCCTCTGCAAGGAGTTCTACTGTCATATATTCATATATGAGTTTGCGATATCACTTACAGATATTATTCCTCCAGGTCACCGTCACTACTTACTGTTGGCAGAGTTACTACATCCAGTTCCTGCATCAGCGCCCATGCCTTTTTAAATGATATATTCTTATCCACACCCTTGTATGTTTTATTTCAATATCCTTTACCTGGGTGTTAACACTTTCAGTAAGCTTAGGTGGTTTAACCTTAAAGTAATTCAATACAAATTTGGTTTCCTCATTGATCCTCACCGGCACGCCTTGGTGAAAATTCTCCTTCTTCAGTTTTTGACTTTAGATCTAGCACAACTTATTGCCGCACAGATTGAATCTGTATCAGGGTTCTTATGACCCATTATCAATGTTCCTAAGCTTTGACATAATCTCCTCTTAATAAAATATTTTGTCAGGATACACTCCTCTCATCTACCAAAGGCTCTTATTGAATTTACAACAAATTCCTTGTCTTCTTTATATGTTACTCCAAACCGATTGGCTATTTTTAATACTTCACACTTATTCTTCCATCTTTAATAGCTTCATCTATAACTGAAGGCAGCAGATACTCATTTTTCAACTCATTAGTCATACTTTTAAGGAACTTTGGGAATCCTTCTTCTAAAATATCCAGAAATTCCGGAGTCAGTCCCCACATATTCATAGATACAATATCATCAATATCTATATCTCTTTTGTATTTCCATTCTCGTCCACAGCATTTGCACTTTACCATTTTTTAGCTCTATTTCAAAGGTCTCTGTAACATCCGCTAATTTGTTATTTTCATCAGCCCTTACAAACGCCTCTGGTAACTCCACCATTGTCTGAAGTGTATTTTTAGTACAAATCCGCCATACAAAGATCAAGTTTTTCGCTGTTCTTGTCCATTTTTATTTAACATCTTAGTCGTATATTACCTTAAAGCCTTCTTTTCCGTAGTAATCATCTGCATTTATTACTACAAAAGGCTCGTTTACGATACCTTTTACGGTAAGTAGTGCCTCTGTACCCCACTCGAGCTTTGTTCTATCCTTAGGACATTCAAAATCCTTTTGGAAGATCATTGATATCCTGATAAGCATAGTCTACATCTATATATTTTTACTCTATCTCCAATTATTTCTTTGAAGTCTTTCTCAAATCACGACGAATTATAAAACGACTTTGTTAAATCCGGCTTCTTTTGCATCATATATGGGTAATCCATTATAATCTCACCATTTGGTCCTACAGGTGCAAGCTGCTTTATCCCTCCTCCAAATCTGGAGCCAATTCCTGCCGCCATAACTACTAAAGTTGCATTCATCATTAATATATCCCCCTTATGTTTATTTATATTGTATTATTGGTGTATTACCTAATATTAAGGTATTTATTAATTATCTTCTGATGAATAGTTTGGTGCTTCTTTTTGTTATATGAATATCATGGATGACTCTCTTTTAGTGAAGCAGCACTTATTTTAATAAATTCTGAAGTCTCTTGTAGCGTCTTAATATCTTTAGCACCACAATATCCCATACCTGATCTAAGTCCGCCTAAAAGTTGGAATACTGTATCTTCTACCAATCCCTTATATGCCACTCTACCTTCTACACCCTCAGGTACAAGCTTCTTTGCGTCACTCTGGGGAAATATCTGTCCTTGCTGCCTTTTTCCATAGCTGCAAAGAGAACCCACTCTCACGATAAACCTTATAGTTCCTACCTTGATATAATTCAAAATCACCAGGCGACTCATCACATCCTGCAAATAGTGATCCCATCATACATACATTGCCACCTGCTGCCAATGCCTTTGTAATATCTCCTGAGAATTTGATTCCACCGTCTGCTATTATAGGTACATTATACTCCTTTGCCACTGCATAAACAATTCATAATAGCACTTATCTGTGCGCACCTATACCTGCTAGCAACTCTGGTAGTACAGATAGATCCCGGTCCTATACCCACTTTGACACAATCTGCACCGGCTTCTATAAGAGCTTTTGTCGCCTCACCTGTTGCTACATTGCCGGCTATTACAGGTAGGTTTGGGAACTTCTCCTTTATAACCTTTATACAATCCATTACATTTCTTGAATGTCCATCGTGCTGAATCCAGTACCACAACATCTACTTTTGCCTTCACCAAAAGCTTCGCATCTTTCAAGTACGTTACCTGTAATTCCAAGTGCAGCTCCACAAGTAATCTTCCTGTGAATCTTTTTGCAGAGTTTGGATATTTTTATTTGTTTTTCTATATCCTTTATAGTAATAAGTCCCTTAAGATTACCGTCTTTATCCACTATAGGCAATTTCTCAACTCTGGCATAGCCAAAATTTTTCTTGGCCTCCTCCAAAGTAGTTCCCTCCAGCGCCGTAACAAGCTTATCTTTGGTCATACACTCTGCTATTTTCTTTGTATAGTCCTCTTCAAACTTTAAATCTCTATTAGTAATAATACCTACCAGTTTTTTCCCTTCAGTTATTGGAACTCCTGATATTCTATATTTTGCCATAAGCTCATTGGCGTCTGACAGTGTATGATTAGGGTGATAAAAAGAAAGGGTCTGTAATAACTCCATTTTTCAGAACGCTTTACTTTATCTACCTCAACAGCCTGCTCTTCTATACTCATGTTTTTATGAATAATTCCGATTCCTCCCTGCCTTGCCATAGCTATAGCCATTCTATGTTCTGTAACTGTATCCATTCCTGCACTTTCCATCAAGGAATATTCAATTTAATATTCTTTGTTAAATATGTAGAAATATCTATCTGATTTCCAATAACTTCTGAATATGCCGGTTGCAATAGTACATCATCAAATGTGATGCCTTCACCTATGATTCTTGCCACTGTTTTTCTCCTTATTTGCTTTGGATACATTGACCAAATTGGATAGGTTCAATGCAGTTTATAGTACTTTTTCTCATTAGTCTAACAAATACCAACTACTGTGTCAATCATTCACAATTATACTTCTGCCAATATCATTTCTCCTATATGTTGTTGTCAAAATATACAAGTTTTGTAGCTTCATAAGCTCTTTGTCTTACTTCATTTAATGTAGCAGCCTTTGCGGTAATACCAGAACTCTACCTCCATTTGTTACTATATCATCTCCAACCTTTTTGTACCGGCATGGAAACAGTACAGATCATCCTTACTTTCAAAATTTTCAAGACCGGATATTTTTCTTACCCTTTTCGTACTCCAAGCGTAGCCCTCACTTGCCAAAACCACTGAGACTGCGGCATTGTCTTCAAATTTCAAATCGATTTTGTCCAAAGTGCCATCAATACATGCCTCACAAACACGTCTACTATGTCATTCTCCATCCTTGGAAGTACTACCTGAGTTTCCGGATCACCAAATCTTGCATTGTACTCGTGTACCTTTACCCCGGTATTTGTAAGCATCAATCCGTATAATACCTTAAACTCTCTGCCCTCAGCTTTCATAGCATCCACTGTTTTTGATAAATATGCTCCTTACAATATTTATCTATTTCTTCAGTATAGAAAGGACTTGGACTGAATGTGCCCATTCTCACCGGTGTTTAGCCCCTCATCTCCATCCTTTGCTCTTTTTATGATCCTGTGCAGAAGTCATTGAGGCATAGTGGCTTCCATCTACAAATGATAATACGCGACCTCTCTACCTCTAAGAATTCTTCTATAACTATGGTATTTCCGGCATCTCCAAACGATTTTTGTCATCAATTCTTCTATTTCGAGATACTGCCTCAAGCCTATCCTTACAAATCAGTACTCCTTTTCCAGTGCTAGACCATCAGCTTTTTAAGTACTATAGGATATTTTGCATTTTCCAAATACTAGTGCCTTCTTTGCATCATTGAAAATTCTCATATCCTGCTGTAGGTATATCATATTTCTTCATCAAATCCTTTTTGGAAAGCCTTTGAGCCTTCTAAAATTGCCGCATTCTTTCTGGGTCCCGAATACTCTAAGTCCCTCAGCTTCAAATCTATCAACTATTCCTCCAACAAGTGGATCATCCATTCCTATTATGGTCAAATCTATTTTTCTTTTTGCAAAATCTATCAGAGCTTCAAAATCCATTACAGATATTGCTGCATTTGTTGCAATCTGCTGTGTACCTGCATTACCCGGTGCTAGCATAAATTTCAGGTTTTTCTTTTACTTTTCAGACAGTTTTTCTAACTATAGCATGCTCTCTGCCACCACCTACTACTAGATTTTCATAAGCTCTCTCCATTTGCAATTTTATCAATGGCGCTTTGGCAAAAATAATCCATTCAACCTCTTCCATTACTCTCTTTTGTAATGTTTTTGCATCGTCACCATCAAGCACTTTTTACAGGCTTTTTGAATTATTATTCTGCCGGTATCTATTCCGCTATCTACGTAATGTACTGTTGCACCTGTGATTTTTACCCTCTTTCCAATGCCGCCTCATGGACTTTTTAAACCATAGTATCCCTTTCCACAAAAACTTGGTATCAAAGAGGGATGGATATTTATTATTTTGTTTTTCAAATGCTTCTACTATATCCTTTGATATATTTACTAAAAACCTGCAACACTATCAAATCAGGATTAAGTATTTTTAAGCTCATCAAGCAGGCTTTATCAAACTCAGTTCTGGATACAAAATTCTTCAGCGCGATAATTTTTACATCTATACCGGCGTTTCTCGCTCTTTTCTAAGGCATAGGCATCGCTATTATTTGATATAACAGCTTTTATTCTTACATTTTTATTTTCTTATCTTCTATTGCTTTTTATTATGGCAGCCAAATTTGTGCCACCTCCTGAAACCAAACATACGATATCAAACATAAACTGCTCCTTTATATAAGCTCTGTTCCTTTTCCCCTTCAGCAATATATCCGATTTCACTATGCGACTTCTCCAGATGATTTTAGTGCTTCAATTGTTTCACTGATATCTGACTTATCAACTGCTATCACCATTCCTATTCCCATGTTAAAGGTGTTGTACATCATCTCTTCTTTGATATCACCTGTCTCTCGCCATAAGTTTAAATATAGCAAGGAATTTCATATGAGTCTTTTCTTATCACAGCTTTTGGTATTTTTCTCTAAGCATTCTTGAATATTTTCATAGAAACCTCCTCCTGTGATGTGTGAATCATGCTTTTTATTTTATATTTTTCTCTCTTATAGATTTCAATGCCTTTACATAGATTTTTGTAGGAGCCAAAAGTGCCTCTCTAAAAGTTTTTCCAAACTCATTATAGTAGGTCTTTAAAGATTCCTCTGTCATATCGAAGACTTTTCTTACCAAAGAAAAACCGTTTGAATGTACTCCACTTGATGCAATACCTATCAATGTATCCTGCTTTAAGTATTTTCCGTCTATCGATCACATTTGTCAGCTACTCCAGCACGAATCCTGCCAGATCATACTCCTCTATAGGATAAAATCCCGGCATTTCTGGTTTCACCACCTATAAGTGCAGCTCCGGACTCGTATGCATCGTCAGCTACACCCTCTACAATAGTTGCACCCATTCTTTTCGGGATCATTCTTACCACAAGCTATAGTCCAGGAAAAATAATGGCTCACCACCTGCACAGGCAACATCATTAACGCACATAGCAACGCAATCTATGCCTATACTGTCATCTTATCCATCAAAAAGCAGGTTTTCAGCTTAGTACCAACTCCATCTGTTCCGGATAAGAGAACAAACTCTTCCATTCTTTTTATTTTACCTAATGAAAATGCACCGAGAAGCCCCCAAGTCCTCCAAGGACTTCAGGTCTCATAGTAGCCTTTACATGTTTTTCATCAAAGCTCTACTGCCTTATAGCCCTGTCTATATCCACACCCGCACTCTTGTAATCCATGTACCTCAATATACAAAACAAAAACAACTATACAGAAAGAAAGGATCTAGCCTTTTCAGTATCAACTCCGATATCTTTTAATGTCCTTAGACTCTACCTCTTTTGCCATACCTCACTGAATTTTCCAGTTTATCAAAAAGCTCTTCATTGCTTGAGTGCAAGTATCTTTGTAAGCAAGTATTCCTGTATTCTTTGACCATTTATTGTGTGGACAGTTGCGACCAGATACTGCCCGGCATTTTGGTACTATGGAATACAAAAGATCTACTCCGCCAAGATTGAGAGGTCTGTTTTATCGGCACTCCTATGACCGGTAGCGGTGTAAGTGCAGCACACATTCGGGAAGATGTGCTGCCTTGCCTGCTCCTGCAATAACTGTTTTAATACCTCTCTTCTTCAAATCTCTTGCCCAAGCAGAAGAATAGATCCGGCTCACGATGTGCTGAGATTATATTGTACTCGTATTCCACTCCCGTCTCGTTGGGGTATAAAGGCCTCGTTGCGTTTCCAGTCTGAGATGTGATGAGACTGTGAGGCTAACAGATGGAGGTGGAGGCCTGTGCAATCTCGGCACATCATGACCGGATGTGCTGTGACAGAGGTGAAGAAGGAAGATAAACGGATGCAGGGGCAGAACAGACGCACATCTTCCAGGCTCTTTACTTGCCCCACCGCTGCAGTATGGAATGCCGACGCCGTTTCTCAGATCTTGGCGGGCCTCATGAACCTGAGCCGGTGTCGGTCGCGGCTGCGTGGTGCCGAAATGCGAGGTCACTGCTGGAGATGCTGCTGGCGTGAGCACGATGGGCTGAAGTCAATTGATGTATTGGAGGTCTGGGACAAGGTGAGATATCCGGGTTGACCACGAGGCTAGATCACTGTTCTTTGTATGGTTATTTTGTTTTATTATGTGGAGTAATATGGATTACAAGTGTGAACAGAAGCAGGCCTGGGCAGTGAGTGATGAGCAGGCACTGTGGTTTCCTGAGGCTCTTGGAGGCTGAGGGGCTTCAGGCCCGTGGGTAAAATAAAGGAAATGGTATCCAGGAACAGATGAGTGTCCTGTGAGGCTGCTGTGCTGTATGAGCATGGTGCGTTGTGGCTGCGTTGTGTTGCCTGTGCTGGTGACAGGTGTTTTCTGGACTGTAACGTGAAACGATCCTGAGGCCACGGCATTAACAGGGGTGTGGCCTGACAGACAAGATGGGTGTGTGAGAGTGGGGATTCTCTGCTCAGAAGGGTATGATCTCAGGCAGGATCGTTGGTGGCGATGGAGCAGAAATATGAGGCAGGAGTTGATGGTGTTACGTCAGGTGAGCAGTTTTCTTCGATGAAAAGGTCTTCGACGGAGGATACTGTAATGTTGGGCTGGGGCTGCTGTCACGCAAATCTGTGAGCATTGAATCTATGGAAAATATGAAAAGCTGGGCGTGATCACATCACAGAGGAACTGTGTTCAGGAGTGTGAAGCTGGCTGTGGTGAGAGACTCATGGTCACCCAGGCATGGCGGGTGCTCAAGAGATGGCATGGGGCAGGAATGGTGATAACGGTGAATAAGTCAGATATGATGAACGGTGGCTGCCATCATCTGGAGAAGTCGCCTGTAATCGGATATGAAGGAAAGGAATAAACATATAAAGGAGCAGCCGTGATATCGTGTTCGGTTTCAGGGTAACGCAAATTGGCTATATAACTCGCTATTAATGAAAAATAAAAATCTGAATAAAGCTGTTATATCAAATAATAGCGATGTATAACAGCAGAAAGGTGACCTTTCGGCTGTGAATGGTGTCTCGCCAGCGGTAAAGCCTGTGATGGCAAATGTGATCGTTGACGGTGGCAGGTTGTGAAATATCGAGGGATATGAAATGAAACGTTGAAACAAGGTAATAGTATCCGTCCTCTTCGATATGAGTTTTTGATGGAGGGATGCTTATCGGTTAAAGTCATGAGGCATTATGCGATTGAAGAGGGTATCACGGATTAAACATTGCGTTGTGGATGGCGGAATAGACCGACGGAATAATTCAAAGCGTAAGGTGTGATGACGATAAAAACATTGAAAGGTGATGGAAGGGCTGATGTTTTGCCAAAGACGTTGACAAAGGTGAGTGGAGGTGAAAATTCAGTGGTGAATTGGTGATTGGCGCATGGTTGAAAACGTCGCAATGAAAACCTGAGTGCTTTCAGTGTCTGGTGCAACAGATGCAACAGGTAACAGTATCTGTGATTTGGCTGGGCGGGCGCAGAAAATAGTTGTTCATATCAGAATGGATCATGGTGGAGAATATTGATAGTTGACTGAGGGACAAGTGTTCGGACAGAGAATAAACAGTACAGAGGCTCAGCTTTATGAGGTTGACAGTATGATATGCACGGCAGACAATTTCAATGATGCGAAACACTGGTGTTTGGAAAATGCAAAATATCTGTAGTGCCAAAGCTGATGGTCTAACGCGGAAGAGTACTGTTCGGGACAGGCTGAGCAGTGTCTGGAATGGGGTATTAAAAATATCGTTTGAAGATGCCGAAATACGCCAGTTGGAAGAAGATAGCAGAGGAAAATGAAGTCGCTGTTATCGTTCGTAGATGAAGCCACCATCTTGTGTTTCTGCTGGATATAAAAACGAGATGCCTCGGTAACGCTGAACACATTCGGTCAAGTCACTATGCTGAAGAAATAGATAAATATTGTGGGCATGTTATCAGCGGTGGTCTTATGACTGACGAAAGTTAAGTATTGCGGATTGATCTTCTAATCACCGGGGTAAAACGCGGTCTGATGCGAACTGTTGAAACTCAAATGATATCCAGGATGTGGTGGTGGGCGTGTGGCGCTGGTCGTGGGTGAGGGCGAGACAATGCTGCAGTCTGTGGTTTTGAGCAGTGAGGCTTCTGCTGAGACGAAGGGGTAATCGATGGCGAGACACAGTGAGATGATCTGTGCTGTTCCATGCCGACAAAAGGGTTGGAGAATTGAAGTTGTGACCGCAGAGGCTGCTGCAAATGAGCAGACAAAACGTGAGCAGGCTGTGTTTGACGGCAATATGAGGAGGCGGCGATATGGTGGAATGATTGACACGGTGAATGATGTTTGAATTGTGAGGAAAAGTACCTCTTCCGTTGAACCATTCAGTTGATGATGTCCAACAAATGAGGCGTGGCGAAATCATGGTGGCATGCGGTGATGATGTGCTGTGCAACCGACGTCGGGGTTATTGGAGTCGGATTGAATATTTCATGTTAACAAAGAATGGGGTGAATATTCGCTGATGGTGCAGAATGAACTCAGTTACAGGCTATCAGCTATGTACTCTTGAGCAGGGAGAATCGGGTATTCGCAAAACATGATATGGAAACAGGCTGTTGAAGATGAATAGTGAAGCGGTCTGAAAATGAGTTGATACAGACCACTCTTTGTCACTAATCATGCTGTCGAACGCCAACGGCAAAATATGGTGTCGGGACAATAACTGAGGGAAAAACTGGTGATATTGTGCAATGAAGATTTAAAGTTTGAAGAAGGACTGTCTGAAATAACGAGTGTGACCAAAGAGACAAGCAGTACGGCGCTGGAGGAACTGCTGAACCAAGTACGGCTCATGTGAGTTGAAGGGTATGGTGTGGGGACATTACTATGAGGATATGAAAAACAAATAAATGTCAGGCTCTGCAAAATGCGGAGGGCCACTGTTGAACTGCGCAGATGCAGGTGTGTGCCAGTCTGGCTTTGTTAAAGGCAAAAATGAATGTACTGGTCCAGCATGAACATTCGAAAATGTAATGAACCAAAGGTTATAAAGGAGGATTCCCAAACCTATAATAATAATAAACGTCTGGCAACAGGTATTGTTCACTTCTTATAAACCGGTGTATATAATCGAAAATAATTATGGGGTTTCGGGATCTGTACTACCAGGATTGTGCACAGGCCATCGTGTGCCTGGTCATGCTGTTATGGTGTTGTGCGGTGGCAAAGATGTAATGTGCCTGTGGCGGACGGTGGAATCAGGTGCTCGGAGACCTGAGGGCGTCGGCGGCGGCAATGTGCTGTGATGGGATCGCTGTTGCGGGATGATGATGTGACGTTGGTGCGTCGGGTGGAAATGTAAAGGTTTGTCGTCGGTGGAGTCTTCGGCTGTGGAAAAGGCAGAGACAGACCAGGTGACCGCAGAAGCAGTACCCGGTGTGGGGAAGGCAGGTGTTTGTGGGGATGGTGGGGCCATGTTCCAGCACAGGCGGACAGATGATTGTGAGACGCTGAAGACTCGGGGTGATGGGTGGTGCTCGCAAGGTCATCACGTGGTGTTCATGTAACAAAAGAGCATGGCTGTTCATCGGGAGATGATGTCGGCCAGTATTGGTGTGCGCCAATAACCGGCCGTAAATAGGCAGCAAGAGGATATAACATGAATGCAACTGTGTTATGGCGTATGAGGTGGCTCCAGACGGAGGGATAACGGCCTGTGGTTTCAAATGACGGATATGGTTACTCCATATGATGCGAAGCCGGTTCGCTGAAGTCGTTTTATAATTAGATAGTAGACTGAAGACTTCGAAAATAATTGGACGTGAAATGTAGATGTGAACTGTATCGAGATATCGTGGGCGCTTTCAAAGGTTTGAATGATCTGGAGATGAACAAGCCATGAGGTGCAGGCAGGCACCTGGGTATCGTGAACGAGCCAGCAATGAAATGCGGATGATACTACGAAAGAAAACTGAAGCAATATACGACTACATGTTAAATAGATGGACGGTGACAGCGCGATCTTTGTGGCGGGATTGCTGCTAATACGCTTTCGGACGATGATTACCAGAAGGCGTTTGTGAGCTGATAGTAACAGGTGGCGGTTGAGACGCGAGTAGAGCTAAAAATAATTGTGCCTCTGGTGCGGGAAATGAAATAAAGGATATGAACTGTGAATATGTGGGACTGACTCAGGAATTCTGGATATTTTGGGGTCCCAAGAGGATCGCAAAAATATGACTAATGGTTAATGATGTCTACTGCTCGATTATGAATGAGCTTATTAAAATGGAGGTAATGTGGGCGATAAAAACGGTAAATGGTTCAGATAACGCTCAAAGAGACAAGGATACGTTGTGGTCAATAAAGGCAAATGAATAAGGGTGTCTGAGCAAGAAATATTTGATGAGAGGATATAATCGAAACTTGAACATTGATAATGGTCATGGGCTGATGAATTGATGTGTGACGGTAAGTGTGCCGATCTAAAGTCGAAACTGAAGAGGAGAATTCACCAGGGCAGTCGCCAGTGAGATCGTGAGACAGAGGGCCTGGTGGATGCTTGAATTAAACCACCTAGCTGCAATTAACACTTGGTGGATGTTGATGGGCTGTGCAAGGGGTGGATGGAAATATGTCATTTAAGGGCATGGGCGCTGTCTGAGAACTGGCAACTCTGCCCGGCGGTAGTGAGCGGTGACCTGGAGGGCAATATCTGTGGTATCGCAAACTCATGTGAATGTGAGCAGTGAATACTGCAAGGCAAATACCAGATATGGCTGTGGTGAAACCAGCGAAGAACGGTGATGGAAGATGATGCAGCTTATTTAACGAGGCAGGTTGTGGTGGCTGCAAATCCGGATTTGTAAATGATCTTGATATGAAATAGGTATCTAGGATACTGACTTTGCGTTGAAGATAGTTATGATGTCTGTGCGGTCTTAGTGCGTCGATATGAAAGGCACGGCGAGGCGTGGAACTGCTGTTGACCGCTTGTGATACGTTGCGTTGTGAACATCGGTCATGCCTGATGATGCTTGTGAGCTGAGGAACTGTCACGTTTGATGATTATCGCGGATGAGATAAAGGGTATTGGCAAATGGACATGAGACTTCTGTCGCTGGGCAAAATGGAGGTGCTGAGATGTTCGAAGAAACTGCTGATGTGAAATGAAGGTGTGTGATTGACCTGATGAAAGGTCGGGCTGGGCGGCATGTTGTGCGGTGTTTAAAGGTGCTCGATCGTCGTTAGTGCGGTCGGAGACATAGAACGCAGCCATGTTTGGGAATCGACCTCTGGGTGTGCATCGACCGTAATATCCAGATGTGCCGTGAAGATTTGGTCCAAAGCGTGCAAGGACTTCTGTCGCTGTTATCTCGAATGCGCTGGCACAGATCGCCGTACGCGGCTGTGAACTGGGCTGCGGAACGATCTTGCCGAAATCACGGGCATCGACTATGGAAATCAGTGTTTGCTCGGCAGAAATAATCGAAGGGAAGCAGATGTTCAGATTTTCCGTCGAGATATGAAGTTCTGCTGAAGAAACAGTGTGGGGTGGACAAATCGGTTCTTTAAATGGAGGAGACGATGGATGATGAACTGCCGTTGGTGAGCTTCGTAATGGTGATGTTCTTTGTGTTGAGCTAATATGGAGCGATCGGCAAGGCGATGTGGGTTTTGAACTGGCGCTTGTGTGAAATCGTTGGGGTGAAGGCCTCGTGAGATCGGTGATGCCGGTGTCGTCGGCTTGTTCTGGCCGATCCAGAAAACGGCTGATGCCAGTCTTCAATGGGAATGCGGATGTGGGGAGATATGAAGACGTACGTTGATTGGTGTGCTGCGTCGGCTGAAGTCGTGGAGACGGTACAGCAAAGGCAGGAAGAAATTTGTGAATATGATGTAATAATTCGAAAGTATGTTCAAAGGGCAGGGGATTGATGATGATAACTGAAAATGAAGATGAGGGTAATCTTCTCGCTGAATGTCGACGGCTTTAATATCCTCCGGGTGAAGAGGTGTTATATGGACGAAAACTGAAGCGTCTAAAGAAATCGGTGTTATGTATTTACTCATGCAATAAAATCGAAACGGGGATCTTGGGGGAAGGGTGTTACCAAAGATGGACCCAGGCAAAAGACATGTCTGGAAGAACCTGCCTGTGAGAATGTCAGATGTAACTGTCAGTGGGATGAAGACCCTGGCTATTGATGGGGTTGTGGTGGGTGTTTCAGAAAGAAATTTCAAAGAACAATTTCAAAGATGGTAACTCTAAAGGGTAACAGAAATGAAAAACTGATACAGAGATCAGGCAAGAGCTGATAAAGTTTGATGTCTGAGAATCGAGTTGAGAAAGGCAACAGTGGTTGGAGAATAAATCCTGAGGCACAATGTTCAAGAAGAATTGAAAATGGTACAGAAAATGGTGTTTGAAACAGGCCGTATCGGTGCCGATGACAATGTTGGCTGGTGCGGTGGTGAAGCGATAACTGTGGCGTGGACAGGCTGTGTGCAAATCTCGGTATATATTTCATGAACCGAAGTGAATATTCATATGATATAATAAAGTCTGGTGTTATCTTACAAATAAAAAATTGACAAGAATAACGATGATGATGTAAAATCGAGCGAATGATAAGTAAATTATAAGGTGAAGCAGTGCCATCAGATGATGGCTGCTTCATCTGATGAGAAGCCCGGTTTGTAGGTGTGGTGGAAGATATCTTGAACAGTTCACGTCACATGTTTATAAAGGTGATGAAATGTTGATGCTAATATGGATGACAAAAGCTGGGGTGACCTAACGAAAGCGACATGATATGTGATCGTGGAGTATGGGACTGAAGTCTGATGCTGGTTGAATAAAAAGAGAAAGAAAGTGATGGGGCATCTTTGAGGATGGGCCTGAGCTGGCTGCGCGGTGTAAACGGCGTAATGGCGGAACCTGGTACTGAAAAAGGCTGCGTGGTTCGAATGCGCAGGCAGTATAACAAGATGTGAAGACAGAGGATGGCTCTGTTGGGTCAAAAGATATGACAATGCTGGCGGAGATATGAATTTGTTGTATGCAGCGGCTACGCGGATAATCTGGTTCTTTATGTTGAAAAAATAGTTCGCCCTATGTCGGAAACGGTTATTGAGATATCAGGTAAGAAAGGCGATTGCCTGAAGTGGACACGTGAACTACTACTATATGTTGTCATATTGTTAGTTCGAATGGTCGATAATCGTTGACGAGTAAAAAGGTAATTGTTCATGTGGGGAGCCGGTGAACCTGTTGTTGAAAGCCTGGTGCCGGCAGTTTTGAGTTGAATCTGATAAGTGTGTGGAAATGGTGAAGGATCATGTGGACTATTTAAGACATTGATGGGGTGGCACAGGGGCCTGTGAAAAACACAGGCTCTGGTTGTGTAATAATGGAGGTCGAGATTGGTGGAGGTATGAATGTTCAGATGTGTAATGGACGGGTGAAATCGGATGTTTGCCAATGTAAGACTGTGATGATTTGGATATCTACATTTGATCTTTGTAAAGGGAAGTACATATATTGGTGGAGGCTGCTGTGAACAGTGCTGGCATCATTGCGTTGCGTTGACACCAGCGTAGTAGAATATATAAAGGGACTTTAGGTTGAAGGGCAGATAGAGGAATGAGGAAATCTGAGTAACTGGTGGATGGTGTGCACATCATCAAGTGGTGCTGCTGCTGAACTGCAAAGATATCCGCATGACAGATTGATTGCTTTCGGCCACGCTGTTGCAGAACAAGGGCATTGAAGGTTCTTAATGCGATAAAAGATATGAATTGACCAACAGTATAACCCAGATCTATCGCTGAAACGATAACCTGGGTATAGTCTGGCTTTGTCGAACGAGAATAAATAACAGCAGTCAGGACTGATACCGATGATGAGTATCTTTGGAAGAATTTTGTGACGAGATCTGTTCATGCTGTGGGCGCCGCGGGCGGTAGTGGAAGTGAGTGAGGTTTCTTGTTGAAGTAGAGATACCAGCATGTAATACGTAAGTGTAATTAAAGACGAGGGCTGTAGTACGGTACAAGGGCAGATAACAAACGTTGTGGTTGCCGTCGGTATGAATGAATATGCTGGGCAAGTATTGATTATGAGATGTGAACGATAGTCTGGTCATAACGTGTATGAACTGTAAAAGATAATGAAAGGCTATGTTGATGAGTGAATGATGATGAAGAAAATATTGCAGATTGGTGAGCGTTTTCGAAATGCCGCAGAACTGCAACAGAAAAGAATGCGAAGACGAAGCACTATTGTAACGATAATCAAAAGGGTGAAGCAATGAAAAACGGATGAAATGCTGATATGGAAATAAAGGAATAACGCAGGTGTTGACCTGATGTGAAGTCGGAGGCTCTGAATACTCTGGTGAAACCGCCGGATGTGACCTGGTGGAAATAAAGAAGGCCATAACTCTGATGAAGTTTGATGAATTGACGAGCAGGTGAACTTCGAGTGTGCTGTCCGCAGGCATGCACGAAGACTGCCATATGGTTTGCCTGAAAACCGTATTTGTGTGTGGTAATCGAGATATAACGAGCGTGTTGCGGGGTGGTCGACCAAGGTGTGGTGTTGAAAAGTGGCGCTTTCATTCCGTGAAAGGCATTGACAGTGAAGGAAGCAAAGAGGACGTGTGGAGTATAATGGTGGGCTGTGCTGGCATTTGAGTAACGGTTGGCACCGGTTGAAATCGGATATGTGATGGACGATGAATACTGCTTCGGCCACAATTGTGGTTGAGCTGATGGGGAACGGTGCTAATACATCGTCGCAAGCTTTTGTAGCAGACGTATGCTGGGGTGGCATGAAAATGTTCGTACTGCTGCAGATGTAAGCACGGGATGAAGCATGGTGAGTTGAGTGCGCCGCTCAGGCGGAAGGTAATGGGCTCATCGAGATTCAATAATTTGGTTTCCGATGCGGAGACAATGCAAGTGAGTTGAACAGACAGCAATGTGGCGAGATATGTTATGGTCAGTTCATCATGTGCAGCCAGTGAGGAATGTGGTGGGCAGTGAGGCTGCTGAGGTGGGGAGTCGAAGAGTATGAAAATACCGCAGATGCGGGACGAACGGTATGCGGGAAGCGTGGCTGTTTGCAGATAAGGTGGGTCGAGGCTGTTCGGTGTCGAAGCGGTATGGTGACGAGAGACTTTGTGACCGATTCAAGGGATTATGAGTGATTATGGCTATTGATTACAGGATGCAGACCGATGAGAAGGGAGGCCGTGCGGTCTGAATAAGAGAAAACCTGTTCTGATCAGAACGGAAAATATGTTGGACAAGAGGGCCTGGCTGGGTGATGCGCGACGATGGCTCGATTTTTCGGGCGATATGGTGAAAATCTTCATGTGGTGTGAAGGCCACTGAGCTGAATGGCTGCTGATGAATGGCACAAAATGCAACGGACCGGTCGGCTAATTATGAAAGTATTGTTCGGTGGAAATACGGTGGGGCTGTTCTAGTGACAACGTGAAGTTTTGTGGATTGGCCTGCTCTGTGATGTCGGTGTAGGCACGGACTGTGGTGGTTAATGTTGAGGAGGGGAACAGATGTTCGCACGGCTAAGGCGAACGTAATGATTGATCTGGGATCGAACTTTTCGATCGCGCGACGGTGGGCCACCGTGGGCCGTGAATTAACCGAAAAATCCGCTGTAATGTCGGCTGATGTGGCGGATGGATGAGAATACATGCGGTGATTGCCTGGTATGAAAAGTTTGTTATGGGTTGTTTGAAGTGGTGAACGGTATGCGAATGAAGATGAATTCATTCATAGTCGCGGCTGATACTGTAGACGTGGAAGAATTAAAGAAGGTGATAACGCGGTTGATTGGCGTGAGAGGTGACATGAATACGCTGATACTCGAATATGAAGGTTTCTTCGATAAGTCTGCGGGCCCTAATTCGGTTCGAAATGAACAAAAACATGGAATCTGTGGAAGGTGATTGTGTTGCTGTGGATGTGTGTAATTACTCTGTGACATATTCACTGTCGACAGGGAAACCATGTGTCCGGATGATCTTTCGGGTTGAAGAGTCGTGCGCTATCGCCGGAGAGCGGAAGATAACGGTATGCTGTTCAGCAATGAGGTCGTCGACGCAGAAACAGGGAAGAGAAGTCGTTGAACCGTTAACGCGAGAACTGAATGGTGTTGGTTCAATATCGTTACGTTTGATGCGCGTGATCGGGTGCCAAATCTGATTCCGCCAAGGGATTTGAAACTGTTGCGGCCAATATATCGATATGCAAGGGGCTGTGAGGCTGTTGAAGGTGGTTCGAACGGCGATGTGTCGCCTGATTGAAGGTGATGTGACCTGTCTTGCCAGTATTAAACGATGTGTTGTCTATGAGAAGGATATGCAAAGGTTATGAATCAGAAATCTATTATAACACCGTAGTTCTGAGTGATGGTGAACGGGTTAGTGATCATGAACGATATGTCGGGAGAAACGTTCGGGGAAGTTGAAATTGAAGAGAACAAAGAAGTTTTGTGTGCAACTGGACTGTTTACAAATGGTTGTGGTTGATAGTACTGTGAAAATGGCGTTATGAAATGGCATTTCGCAATCTGGTCTGCCAGTCTTGAGCTCTGGTGAGCAGGCTGTGGGATGGTGAAGTGTGGCGCCCATCATGAACGGTGAAATCGTGATTCTGCATAAGTGTTGCTGACTACAAACAGTCATGTTCCTGGAAGGTTGAAACAAGGAAATGAGTATGTAAGGTTTTGAGTTATGATAGTATTGTGTCAATGGGGCGAGAGAAACTGTTGAGATTGCCACACATGTCAAGTCTGGAAAGCCTATGATGTGAGGTTGGTGTTTAATGCCAGGCAGATGTTGAGCAGGATAAGTAGAACATGAATGATGCTGAATGAAACATGCCGGGAGGTGGTATGGGCGACGTGCGTTTCGTTCAAATGAATGTCGGTGAAATGTGTTGCAACAGTTTCAAAAAAGTCATATGTTGGGGCGTTGATGTTGCTGCTGATGAGGTGGACTGATGCCAGGCGCAGATAATGAGGGGCAGTATGAACCAGCATCTGAATCAAGAGTATATGCTCTTTACAGGTATTGAGTCGCAATGGCGATAAATATAGTATTTTGATTGAAGGAAAATAATAACCTGTATGGAGCAAGTTACAGTTTATTTCAACTGATGAAGCAATCTGTTCTAAAGGGTTTTGAGGTGCGTCGTTACGGCGTCGTGCAATGTAAAACATTCACTTATGAGGAGATTGCAATAGTCGAACTGTTCAGTGGTGAAAAACTCACTGTGGTGGTTAAAGAACAATGAAAATGCAATGAACGATATGAAAATAACGCAGTAATTGTGTCGTTGGTATTGGCGGCGGCCTGTCGATGCGGGGTGGACGCTGTGTGCGTCATCTGGTAACGGATATTCGGTGGTGAGTTCAACTGCATACGGGCAATGCCGGTAATTAACGACGCTGTTGATAGCTTATGGTGGACCAATTCTCTGATGTCGGGGATGGTTGAAGAAAGGTATTCGGCTGATGGTCTGAGTGAGGTGTGAGTTGTTCAGACTCTTACCATATCTATGCCGTGCTTGTCGGTACGACACCTCCGGTTACAAAACTGGTGGCTCAGTAATGAGATATTCTGAGGATGATTCTGCAACGAAATCAGGTGGGCGGTCAAGACATGGAATTCAGGGAGGCAAGGTGGGGCAAGTAATGCAAATGATGTGGCAAGCCATGTAAGGAGAGTGCTGACAGTACAAGTGGAAGGAAGAAATGCTGAGCTACTGCTGATATAAAGTCGGATGTGAGCAAGGATGAAAAATCCGGATAGTGATCAGTGAAGCTGCTGGATCAGGTGATGTTGAACAATGTTGCCTCCGGTGCAGATCGGCAATATGGGGAGGTTCCGTCGAAGCCGACGAGCTGCTGCTGAAATGAATGGGAAGAATGATGCGAGACGAACGTGCAGGCAGACTATGAATGATGAAGATTCTGCGTGAACAGGTCTGAGGGAGGAATAAATGGTGCGGTCGTATCAAGGATGGAAGTTTAATGAATATGATGAACTGTCTTAGCTGCCGAATGTATGCGGTGGGTAGCCGTGTTTGTTGCCAATGATAAATGTGGTGGATAAATAAAGAGAGAAATCGAGAACAATGTTAATGAAATATAATTGAGGATTGCGTGGTTATTATGTTCATTGTGAGCGTTATATTGTGTTTCTGTTAAAAGAAGGTGATGAATGTCTTGTCGAAAGAAAAGAAATAAGGAAGACCAGTTAAATAAAATGTCTGGGAAAGAGCTTATTGAAGGAGTGCTTCCGTGAGCAGGGCTGCGAGATGTGTGGTTTGTCGTTAACAGGCAGGCTGTGAACTATACCAAGTGTAAGGCAACATGTGGAACCTGCCGACCCAGCCACGGCGGGAAATATGAAAGGTGAAATGAACGAAGGTTGAAACCGGCATTCAAACTGCTGCTACCGATGTTCATGCCTGAGTCTATTACAAGGGCGAACCATGAAGGTTTTGCGCCGGAAGGCATGGGCCAGCATGGAGCTTGAAGGTGGATGAACTGTCGAGACCTACATCTGAAACGGTGTTTGCGACTACTACTCAAGGTTGTGAAGCTATGGTGCCACGGCACAAATCGTGGTCGGTAGTAGATGAGGAGAAGACACAGACCTCGCTTCGTTCAAGAAGTTTTATTGGCGGGCATACGGTCATGCTGGTGCCAAGCTTTATGACAAACAACCGATAATGATGTGCGAACTGCTGAGAAGACGGCAATACCGATTATCGAGGTATGAACGATAAAAGGTTTGCGGTCTGTTCATGCCGATGGGCACTTATGCGCGGGCGAAGGGCGCTGCGATCGAGCCGCCAGTCGTGCTTCGGGGATAACTGCGGGCGTTGACGTTACGAATGAACAATCGGAAATCGGCCGGTTTCGGACCTCATTGATGTGACTACGAAATAATGGGTGGCTGTTATAATGTGCGGTGACAGTCGGATCTTAACTGCTGCCGCATATAACGCGGTCAGTAAAATATGCCGGTAACCTTTTTACGCGAATGGTGTGCTGAATGCTGCGAAATGCGCAAGGCGAGATTGATTGCCCGGCAGGCAGGAAACGATGACCGGGATTCGTTGCGAGTAATTGCTGCAGAACAGAGATGAACCCTGAGATAATCGATAATGTGTTGGTGAAGCGAAGACGTTGTTTCGCTGAAAATAGCGGTGAAACCGAGAATCTGGAGAATCATGAAGAACTAAGGCTATGGTTGGGGACGTGCAACCCGGACTATCAATTGTATCGTGTGGGCAAACTGAACAGATAAAGGAAGAAGCAGGAGCTTCATCGAATGTGGCAGGGCAACTTATTTGCTGCAAATGATGCTGAGCATATTGAGATACAAGGGAGACACTGATCGAACTGCAGCTGTCGGTGGAAAATAATGGTGTTGCAGAATGTTGTGGAGGCGTTTGAAGAAAATGATTTTGGCTGCTGACGTGGTCACTACTGAAGAACTCAACGAACTGAGATATGTTTGATGGGCAGCTCTGCAAATGAAATGAAGATATTCAGCATTTGTTCTGGTGCACGTAGTTTGATGCGGTAACGAATGTTGTAATGACCGCGCAGAACAGATGGGTATTCTGCGATGGGCGTCGGTGCAGTTTCGTTGAAATGAAGTCGAATATGAAGAGATTTTACAATAAATACGTGGCATATTCATAAAAGAGGATAACAGGCTGCAGCGGAGAGGATCTTGATAAAGGCATTAAGGGCGGTTGAAGATGAATTGACGAATGCGCAACTTTCGAGCGCGTCGTTTTCGCGCAACGGCTTTACGACCGATAACGATAAAAGAGTCTGCTGGCTATCGAGGCCAGTGAAGGTGACGCCAGGGAACTCAACGAACTCTTTAATTTTCGAAATAAAATCAATATGAGTGGTCTTAACAATTATGATGAAGAACTGCTAAGGATGAAAGAGTTCTATGTTTATCAAAAATGAGCCGATGGCACGCTGTGTGTTGGACCTTTTGCAGGTGTAAAGGACTCGGCCTGGGCTGAAATGTGCTACGAAACGGCTTTGTTTGGCAGCAGAACTACTTCGTGCCGCCGATGAGGACATCGAGTCGTTAAGCCAGACCCAGACCTCGTTGTTTGAGGATATCTGAAATATGAAAGTGAGTGAAGAAGCAACCTTATGCTGCATATAAGGATTATGAGAAAATAAAAGCCTCCATTTGAATAAACATGTTGAACCTGACGAGGAGCCTCCGCGGCTGTCGAATGCTGTGAGCCGCCTGGTTGTAAGGAAAATGAACAGGTATGTTCTTAAATACAAACAGCTTTGTTTACAGTCCTATAGGGACTGTCATTTTATTTTCTGTTCTTCTAACGACTCACTAAGTTCACTGACTGGGCCATATTTCTTGACCGTCTGGATTACTGCTGTCGCTGTTCCTGACCGCCGATACCTGTCTTTGAGCTTAGAACAACTTTCTCTTGCAACATCGAAAGGCAAGCAACTGTGTTGACGGAGAATATTTTCGTTCGAACACAATGATGAGGAGACTCAACGTGTCGTTCGCGCAGCTCTGCTCGGCTACGCAATCGCCCAGCCGTGGGTTGTGCGTTCGATGATGCCTGTAATGGGGTTTTCTTTGAGCCTCTGGCTCTGGGCTTGCGCATATAAAGGCAGTAGCTATGGATGGTCTGAAAATGTGTGTTACCCCACCGTTATAACGGTCTTTAAATTGTTCGCGGAAGTTTGAAATCTGGTGCGATGCTGCAAAAACGTATGGGCAGAAGCCCCAGGCGTGAATGATGATATATCCGTTCAAATTCGATTTATGATATGGTCCCGGTATTTGCAATTTTCCGTCGCGACCATACTCAGATGATGGCGGCTATCATTCGGAAAATATGCGCCTGGGCAGCGAAGAATTATGCGTGATAATAGTACGAAATAACGCCAGTCTGCTCGCTGTATGAGGGCCTCTGAAGCCTCGCTGGGTTTTCGTTCGCGTGTGTCGGTCAGCAAGCATGCTATAAAAAATGCTGATCATTAAGCGCGTCCTCAATCCCTCAATGAACAATAATATTAACAGGATGCTGGCATGAAACGATTAAATCTGACATAGTCGCACGCGTGTAATGAGTGTCGATGGTATTTGATCAACAGTGTTGAAATTACTGATGGGCAAAGGCCAGGGCTAATGGTGGTATGCTGCGTTACTGACCGTAATTGAAATGTGTTGAAGACGATGGACGCTGGCGCAGGGCGCTGGGGTACGGTCGTGCAGTGCGACCGGCGATTGGGTGTCGGGAGGAGTGATGAAAACCGCTCGCGGTGTTGCTCGGGCCGTGAAGTGGAACCTGCGGCTTTCGGGAAGCCTGGTGCTGCTGGCTGTGGGGGTGCTGGTGAATGGCTGACCGGGTGGTTGGAGACGGACAGTTTTGTTTCGTGCGACGAAGTGAAGTTGACCTGTCGCAGACCGGCGGCGGGCTGGCAAAAGTGATAATGCTGTCCGTCGTGCTGTTGAGGCTGAAACCTGATTTGCGAAACTGTTGTTTGCGATGGTGGTGATCTTCTGCTGCAGACAATATCAGCAAAATGAAATGATATGATATGGACAAAGTGGAGTGATTGATGTTGCAGACGGGATGCCGTCTTCGGACGACCTCACAAAAGGCGGAAAATGTGGAGTCTGGGTGTATGATGCTCGTTCGCTGAAGTGGAGGTCTGACGAAGAAGGTCGCTTTGACATCGTTAATATCAGAGATTTTAAGGCTGTTATCGGGGGACTGAAAGGCCTGAGGCTGGACAGAGGATTCTTCTGAATTCGGTCTTACGCCGATGATAAGCAGTTGAAAGCAACGCCTGCTGAAGATGATGGTTTATGGAACTAAAATATCGTCTTATAGTAATTGGCGCTGTGGTGAGTTTGACAGCAGCTCGGTTAACTGTGAACTCGGCGCCGGGCTGTTATAACTGTGCTGATATGCGGGATACCAAAGTCACAATAAAATATTATGCAAGGATAATCGTTTTGACTATCAACCGATACACGCCGTATTAACTGTTGGTTGTCATTTACGTGTTGTCTTCTCTGACGGTGTTTATGGCGGCCTACGCGTCTTCGATTTGAATGAAGGTTTATCTCGCTCTTCGATTTGATTGCTATTAATATGAATATGATGTAGCGTCGGCAGGAACAGTGCAGTTGCGAAATCTAAATGAGGTCGAGCTAATGAAAGAAATAATCCTGGACTGGATGGACACAGAAATGATGAGAATGTGGCTGGAGTAGGCCACGATGGTGGAAGGTATGGACTCGATGCAATTTCAAATCGCTACGTTGATAGATGTGCATGGGATCCATGATTTATTTATAATGGAATAATCGATCATGACGCTCGAGTATGATCCGGGGTAGTATAAAAACAGACTCGAGCGAGGTATTGGGCTTATCCACAGTTTGATTCCCAAATTCGTGGTCAAATAATGCTATGAATGCTAACAGACTATGTTAGTTAAAGATAAGATAACTTCAAGTGGTGAACAGAGACGTGCACTGTGTGAACGATGAAGAATTTGCTACTGTGGTGAAGATGACCATTTTAGAATGGTGTGTAACAGCATATTATGCGGTGAAGAAAAACCAGGTTTTGAACAGGGACTGATAGCTCGGTAACATTG
>BNJV01000153.1_pt1 | contig 90455 bp, 141 predicted proteins | sample 8540591 | NCBI WGS metagenome assembly BNJV01 (sample SAMD00202457, study PRJDB9452) | human saliva metagenome | host: Homo sapiens
CAGCGACGCGTGCCGGGCATCAATCGATGATGAATCGAACCTTAGATTAATGGATGGACTGGCTACTTTTGGTGAGGGCTTTGGAGGAAGCTAAAGGGCCTATGTCCAAGCAAGATAAAATGACGTCGGTGGGAATTTAATCGTTTCAGCCGCGCGTTGGAGGAAGAAGTGATAGTTAGCTGGAGCGATATTGAAATGGAAAAGCGCCCAGGTAGACGAAGTTGTCGAAGGGCTCATAGACCGGCGGAAGAAAGCGTAGAGGTCCATGAACACGTCGGTCAGATCGATGTCTCTTCGGACTGGGGAAGGGGCGGGGCCAAAAGCCGCTCGGGATCGCTGGACAAACTCAAAGAGCGCCAATAGCAAACATCTGGGCCTAGTCAGTGACCTATTAAGCGCGTCGCAGGAGGCGTTTGAAGGCGTCGGAGGTGAGCGTACAGTCAGGGAGATCCAAAGAGGAAGCTGGGGCTCAAGCATCGATATCGGCGATGATGGTGGGCAGGATTTGAATCCTCCGTGTATAAACGTTCTGGCGGCTATCAGGCGACTCCTGATCCCAATGCCGACACTCGGTACGGTAAAGGTACATGGAGCACCAGAGCGTGTGAAGAATATCAAACCGGATTGAGGAGGTGTGCAGAGGCTCAAAGAGTCGTTGATGCGTTTGCAACAGGCTTGATGGGCCGCCGATGGTAAAGTTTCGAATCAGGAGGACTTCAATAATCAAGACACCGGTTGCCGGATGCCTTCTGATATGAGTGATTCAGAAGAATGCTCAGTGGGTAGCATTCGCTTTCTGATGTGAGCAGGATGCCACGTGGAAAGAGAATGGTGGGGACATTAAAGGCTGGGCGTGGTTCGAAGTATGGGAAGCCTTGGGTAACATGAACGGTGTTGATGGGCTACGCGTAACCAGGAAATCAATAAAGCCCGTGAACAGGACAACAAAAAGCTCACGACGAGCTAAAGGATACAATGAATCAGCCTGGAAAACATCGTGTTATACTTTATGGCAGCATTTTCTATGCGATGGGGAAATGTGGGGATTTGAGGAAAGATATAACCTCGATAAAGGATTAAGGAGACTGATGGTGTTATTGACGCTGTGAAGAATAAGATATGGGCTTATCTGTATGGGCCTGCACGGGTGAAAAGAAAAGACACGAGGCGACGCATGCTGCTTATGTGTCGGGAGATGATAAGGCAGTCACGTCTCGACCTTCCACTCCGGAATGGGTACGACGGTGGCCGATGGTGGGGCAATATCGATCGGATGAACAGGCTGAAGAATCGTGCCGAGGCTCGGGGAAGAGACGATGTTGCGACAGTCACATGGGTTGGATCCGCGACGCACCGCCTGGTCTTACTGATGCAGCCACTACTGGTCGAGCAGAAACTGGTGGGCGTGATCTGGCTAAGCATTTGGAGGGGATTAAAGATATGCGCGATGTCTCTCATCGTCGGTACATAGTCTGTTTTGGGGCATTCTTATGGGTCGATATGCTTCGTCGTATGCTCTGAAGCCAAGTCCGCCCTGGCGTCGTTAATTTGACTACGCCCCGTGTTCCAGTTCGCCTGGGGTTGCCGGAAGAAAGCCGAAGAAATGCACGTCCCCAAGGGCATGCACACCTCGATGTTCTATACCGACCACTGGTCTGCGGGAGACTTTATCGCTTCGCGAACATGAGTGGGCAATGCAGCTTCAAGCACCCCATTGGGCAGGCCAAGCTACGGGTCTAGGTAATGAAGGGGCGATTGGGCATGATCCTAGCGATTCGCAATGATTTGGGCAGATGGATCCGGGAAATCTGGCACCATGAATCCGGTCGAAGCCCACGGTAAATACTCTGTGGAGCGGCGGTGAGGCTCAGTCAAATATGGTCAAGGTGGCCCGTCGGTGAAGCGGGATGACCCGGATTGAGGGCGGTTGCGTCTATGAGATCAGGTGGGCGTGAGCTGCGGATGTAGAATGCGTCCCTGATTCAGGTTGCCACATAGTCAGGGGTATCGCCATCTGTCGTGCTAACGGCGGCCGATAGAGCATCGGCCGGGGCCGTTTGTTCATTCATTGAAGACTGTTAGCCATTGCGGCTCTGTATTCCCACTGTTGTGGGAACTGTTGTTGCGGTGGGAATTGTGAGTCCTCTCAACAGTTTCATCCAGCAGATGCTGTATACACGAGCTGTAATCATGGGGAATATGAATCCGCGAAAATGTGGATTAACTATAGCGCTATAGGTGTTGTAATGGTTTGGCGTAGCCCAAGTGGAAACAAGGGTAGTGAAGCTTCTAGAGCTGAAGGAGTTTGATGTGAGCAGGAAGTTGTTTAAACGATATGAGATTGATTGATAATCAGAAGGTAATGAAAATTTCTTCTCATACCAGATGATTCCACAGGTACTCAAGAGTATGTATTTAAGGTGATTTTTCCTTAAAGTTTCCTTATTGATAATAGATATATGCGATGGATTCTCTAGCTCTAATTATTTCAGGTATCTTTAATGATATCGAGGAGGGAGGGGTGGAAGGTTTATCTAACGTTAACGTGAGCTGTGGGGAGTTGCAATAGTAAGTCACTGATTCGTATATATTTGTTTACGCAGAGAGAGAGGGGTGGAAATTCTGAAGCTTGCATGGCGATGCTGTTAGCCCGTCGGCGTACGGAGGCGAGTGAGAAGTGAACGATTTTATGCGTTATTTCAATGAAAAAAGCCGTCTGTAATGCGGCCTACTTCGAGGTCGTTTTCGAGGGGATGGAGTGCGCCAAGTACCTAAAAGTAAGTTAGTGAAAACGCCAATACGGTAGCACTCGGCTGTGGTAACCTACCGAGAGTAGGTTCGTTTTCGATTCGTCATGGCGTTTCCAGCCGCCGGAATGGCAACATCGGGGCGTTCATGGGCAAAAGTGCAAATGCGTGGGCGACCGTCTTCGCAGTTAACGGGGCCTTCGCTTGAATGAAAGGAACGGCCATGTCGAACAAGGTTGTAAGGCCAAATTGGATTCTGTCTCTTCCAGAATCCGATACCGCGCTCTCTCGAAAGTGGCAAATTGAAGACTTCCGATGGGGCTGGCACATGTTGGAAATGGCATGAAAGGTGCGCAGTCGGCAGGGACAGCGGGAAAAGCGGCCGAATCGATCGATCGGACTGCTGAAGATCTGCGTAACAAATTAAAGAGCTTCGTTGACGCAGTGACGAAGACCAAACACGCCGTCATTCGGACTGATGATGTCGAATACGTGCGCTTCGAAAAGTTCCAAATCGCTGGAGAGGGGAAGAACTGATGGTTTCCTGGTCCGATGTCAAAGAATGGAAAAGCTCAGAGATCGATGCGGTGGTCAACGATCTTTTGGATGAACGTACGGTGGCGGCGAGTGCTCGCGATCACCTTTCTTCTGTGCACATAAAGGACGGCTGGGAAGGGGCGTCCGCAGAAGCTGCTACCCAGTCCATGGAAAAAATTAAGGACACTAGTGTCAGGCATATGGAAATGGTCTCGAAGCTCCTGAAGGCGACGCAGACCGCCTACGAAGGTGTCCAGGAAGTCGAGCGTACGGTACAAGAGATCCAAGAAGAAGCCCGTGCCAAAAGCATTGATATTGGAAATGACGGTAAGGCAAGAGACCTCTACCCCCCTGCAGCCAGTACTGGAAAATCTTACTAGCAATGATTGTGGTGGCGATTCAAATAATGAACAACACAATGAAAGGCAGAATAAAGTTCATGATATTGAGCATCGGATCGAGGGAGGTGTGCAAAGAAAGCTCGAGGATGTTGATAATGCATATCAGCAAGTTCTTTCCAGCATTCAAAAGAAGGTAAAGGTGTCTCACCACAATGGATTTGATGATGCGTCTTTCGATTTACCCTGATATTCAAAGGATACGAGTGATTCTAGAAAAATATCAATGGTGGCATTCGCTTTTCTGACGAGCGGGCGGCTATTAAGAAGGCTGTCGAAGACATCAAGGCCGGACGCCACTCACAGTATGAGCCTTGGGTAATATGAACGGTGTTGACGGGCCACGTAACGAGATCAACTATGTCGTGCCGGACGTGACCGTCAAAAGCTTCGTGACGGGCTAAACGATATGAATAATGTCCAGGAAGGTAAAAATCTATCATATTTCGTGGCAGAACTTATTATGCTAGAGATGGAAAAATAGTTTCCAGTTTGAGCAAAGGTATCGTGATCTTGAAGAGAGGCTTCAGGAAGTTGATGGTGTTATTGACGCTGTAGAGAAAAGGGCGTGGGCTTGTATCTTTATGAGCCTGCCACAGGTGAGACAGGGCATGAGGCGACGCATGCCGCTTATGTGTCAGGAGATATCGATAAGGCTGATCACGTCTCGACCTTCCTCCCGGAATGGGTACGACGGTGGCCGAGAGTGGGGACAATATCGATCGGATGAATGAGCTGAAGAATCGTGCCGGGCTCAGGGGAAGGCAGTGTTGCGACTATCTCTTGGGTTTGGGATACGACGCACCGCCCCAACCTGAAAACAGCCGACCTTTCTGGTTGTTGACACAGGTGATGCTAAAGTGGTGGTGAAAATCTGGCAAAAGCATCTCGAGGGGGTCAAAGATATGCGAGACGCTTCCCACCATCCAGTACATCAGTCTGTTTTGGGGCATTCTTATGGGTCGACAACTTCGTCGTATGCCATGAAGCAAGTCCGCCCCGGTGTCGTTAGTGATTACCTTGTGTTCGGCTCGCCTGGGGTTGCCGGAAAAGCCGAAGAAATGCACGTCCCTCAAGGACATGCACTCGATGATTTATCAGGATAGCCCAGGGGGTGCGCAGGACATGATTAATGTGGGGAATAATATTAAAGAGAAAATCACTCCAGGGAGTGGCATGTTAGGTTTAGATCCTTCTGATCCAGGATCGGGATTCAATGTGCTAAATCCAGGGGATTCGCATACTGGAGAGTATAACAGATGCTCACATAGCTATCTTTAATACTGGTAGTCAGGCTCAGACGAATATGGTAAAAGTTATAGTGGAAGATGGTCAAGATGCGCCTAAACAGCCGGAGCTGGCACCTGCACCTGCTCAGGGACCATCACCTACTCCACCACCACGCCTGCTCCAGCACCTGCTCCGGTACCTGCACCTGCTCCAGGACCATCACCCGCCCCGACTTCGTAGTAGTCTCCTTTAGTTCAACACGCGAGTATCTGATTAGCATAGGTTACGTAGGTGTGCTCAGGGCCGTTGACGGCTCCGAGAGCTTTCCTGACCTCGAGGGGCTAACGCGGTTCACCGTTTTGAGTGGCGGATTTTTCAGTGAATTGTCTTTGCGGCTCAGCAGGGCAGGGTTTACTCCCACGTCGCCGTCGTCGGATCGACGCCGTTTGCCCTCGCGTTCTCGTCGATGATCGACTTTAGCCATGTCGGTGAGGCTGAGGCTCGATCTTGTCGTAGTACTGGCGGAACCGGTCGTCCGTGACGTACCCGCGCGCGATGAGCACGTGCTTGGAATGCGTCACGTCAAACCATGTGCCGAGCGAAGCGCGGTGGGCCTCGGCGAGCTCAGTTGCCCGCTCCGAGCCGGGCTCAACGCCGTCGCGCTTGGCCTCTGCCAGGGACTGTTCGAGGGTTTGGGTGTCTCTGCCGACTCTGAACCAGTCCTCCGGCGTCATCTTCGCCTTGACGGCCTCGGACTGGCGCCATTCTGAAGTGTCCTGCGGCCTCAGCTTCCTTCTGCCATTCAGGATCCCAGCCGCCGGGGTGTTCTGCCTTCTGGGCGGGGTCGAGATTCGTTCCCATCTTCATTGTCTCCATAATCTGGTCTACTGCGGAGACCTTCTCCTGCAGATGGGAAATGCGTTCGAGGAGCAGCTCGCGTTAGTCTGGCCAAGTGCGCAGGCTCGTCCAAGCCCGGATCGTCGAGCAACTCGGCGATCTGCGCGGGAGACCATGCCGGTTTTCCCGGTACAGGCAGACGCGCTGGACGCGCTCGACGTCCTCCCTGGTGTGCAGCCTGTAGCCAGACCAGGAACGCCAACTTGGTGCCACCAGGCTGATTTCGTCCCAGTGGTGAAGCGTGCGAACGCTGATGCCCACGAGGTCTGCGACCTGGCCGACCGTGAGCTCCTCGTCTCGTTCATCCCCCATGATTTTTGGTCTCCATCCTCACGTCGCGTGAGGGTCAAGGCCGACGCGAAAGCGCCAGAGGAAACTGTGGAAGTGAGCGGGGAATCTGCGGAAGTGAGAGGTAGAGGTTTGTGGAAGCGCGAGGAGTTTGCAGAATCGGGAAAGAAGTCTGCGAAAGCGAGACGGGAATCGAGGAGTTGCCGAAGCTGAGGACATAACGATGCTGCGAGAAGCGGCAAACGGCGAGGGCGCCGGGTACCGCGAGGGGGAGCGGCACGGCAGGGACGTCGAATGCCGCAAAGAGGAAAGTGGCAGGAACCTTACGGGACCGCGAAGAAGACGAAACTGCAGGGAAGTCGCGATGCCCCGAAGAGGCAGGGGCGGCGATATTGCGAAGGCGCGAAATGGCAAAGACACGACGGCGTTGCAAAAGATGGTGAAGTTTTTACAGGATGGCCGGGTGGTATGTTTTAACGTCTTCGATACTCTTCCGGCAAGATGGAGTCTAGTGAACGTGTCTGAATATGGACAGCAAGATTCCGCCTAGAATCGCGGCAATCAGGTCTTTACATCGATGCCGATGTCGAATTCTGCGGTTAAAGCAGCCGTGAGTTTGAGCATGTGCGGCGTTGACCACCAAGAAGAACAAACCCAGCGTTAAAATGTGAGAGGGATGGATAAAATGACCATAATCAGGCGGACCAAAAAGAAATTTACGATGCCCAGAATCGCCCCGTGCCGCCAAAGGTGAGGCGATGTCACGGTTAGTGCCCAGGCCGTGCAAGCCGATACCCGGCACGAAAGGACACATAGCCACAGGCCTAAAGCGTTGACTGCTGCGCGAACGGGTATCTCATGCGTCAATCCTAGAGCAGCGCTCTGATATTTCGCTGGGCGTCTTCGTTCACCGCCGCGTAAGAACAGAAACACCAGCGGGTGCACGGAGGTGAGTACAGGCCCGGCAGGTGCGCCGAGGCAAAGAGCACAGCGAGGGGCCAGCGGGTGTGCAGGGGAGCAGTTGGCTCGGCATCGTTCATCGCCACGTGGACGAGCGACAGTGGGCGATGCGTGGGCGAAGGCAGTGGCGGGTTGCCAGTGGGGCATGCGGGGTTGACGACATCGTGGATGCGCGCCGAGGCCAAATGGCTCGCATTGCGCCGCCGGCGGGGCAAACTATAGCATATGACAAAGCAGCAGTGGTTCCGCCTGAGAGTTCTCACCCTTCCCGCTTATGTTCCGGGAAAGAAGGGCCGAATACCGACGTCGTCAAACTCTCGTCTAACGAGAATCCTTTCCCACGCTGCCAGCAGTCAATCTGCGATTGCCGCGGGCATCAGGGAACCTCAACAGGTAGCCCGGATATGTTTTGCTACGAGGGTTGATTGCACATTTCGTGGTTTCACAAGTGGGCTGACGACGGCGTCGTCGTAGGCAACACGGGTCGACGTCGCTCATCGAAAAGATCCTGCGGGCGGTCGTAACCCCCGATGGTGAAGTGGTTCTGCCTTGGCATCTTTCGAGGCCTATCAGTTGCCATCCGGAAGCGGGAGGCGTTCCCGTCAAAGGTTCCCTCGCATCCGACGGTTCCCCAATCTGCCGGGATTGCTCATGAGCGATCAACAGCTCCCTCAGAGCGTCTTGCTGCAGCCTAACAACCCTACAGGGTGGCGCTTCGACTTTCGGATTTGGCGGCGTTTCTCGCGAAGATCCCCGAGCGCGTTCCCGTGCTGCTGACGGGGCTATATTGATTTCGTCATGATGGACGGCGCCCGTTCGCTCGGACGAGCTGTTGCGCGAGCACCCCCAAGCCTGATTGTGCTGCGTACTTTTTCCAAAAGCTTACGGGCTGGCGGGTATTCGCGTGGGCTATGGGCGGGCATCCCGAAATGATCGCTGGACTACGGGCGATCGGCACTCCTTTCGGCGTCAACGCTTTTGGCGCAGATCGCCGCCAGCGCGGCATTACCTCCGCAGGAAGAGGTTCGCGCCAGGTGCCGGATCATCGTTCAGGAACGTAACAACCTCATAAGCTGCTCTCGCCGCGCATGGAATTTCGGTCCCGACGTCGCAATCCAACTTCGTGTGGCTGCCCGGATTCGGAGGAAACCCGCTGAGAATGCTTGCTGACGAAGGGGTGACCGTCCGTCGTTTCGGTGAGGAAGGCGTGCGAGTGAGCATCAGCGAAGCCGAAGAGGTCGTTACTTCCTCCGAGCAGTTGCTTCGATTCTTTGACCGTTGCCGTGACCGGTGGGCGCTGCGGTACCAGACGCTGGTGTTGTGGCCCCGGCTGTTGCCGTAACAGGCGCCATTGCCGTAGCTGGTGCCTGTTAAAAGACGGTGAGCACGAATGCGATGCATGTGAAGAGCTCGCCGAAACCGATGACTTTCACGCCAACGGACTTTCCGGCTCTGCCCAGAAGCGGTATGACAACGGCGCGAGTGTGATGGCGAGCCATACGGCCACATGGATCCAGCTGACTTCCTGGCGCACGGCCAGTACGCGCCCGCAGACCATCCACGACGTGCCACAGGATGGAAGCGGCGAGGGTAGAGGTTCGAGCCGCGCTCCCGGATGTTCGTTTTGACATAGAAGAGCGTTCCGGCGAAATATCCGAAGAAAAGAGCGGTTAGCAGCCATGCTCTTGGCGATGCGGCGAAGCTGGGAGCGCCGTTGCCGGCAATGTCGAACATCACGGGGATCATGAGGCATGCCGCCACAATGGTGTCGAGCGCGGAAATGAGCGAGCGCTCGTCTCGTTTCCATGCTTCCCATGCAGCCACCGCCACCAGCAGGGGAAGACGAGCCAGCGCCACAGATACGGTGCACTTATCATTGACGCGAGACCGAGCACGACGACGATGAGCCATACAGCCACACGGGCGGGAAGTAGCGCTTCTTGCACCTGGATTTTAGCCACTGTTTGCGCTGTGAAGAGGAAATAGCCGACGAACCACAGCGCGAACACCAGAACTTCAATCAAGCGGAATCCCCTTCGATCACGCCGACGGTGGCGGAATCGTCACCATCGCCCATGCCCCGTGATATTGGGGAACCCACAGTCTGGTGTTTCGACGTCGCGTCATGACGAGGAAGCCTGCGAGGGAGCTCCGTGGTGGGAAGGTTTGGCCGTCTACTTGGAACCAGGGTTTTGGGATGGTTGCATGGCTCCGGACAGCCGAGAGCGATGCGTGGGGCGGCTTCGACAGGCTTGGGGCAGCTGTGATGCAGTGCGTGCAGATCTCGGTGACTGGGGAGGGTTGGGGGCTAGGGATTGGTCAGTCACCTGAGGGCAGGCCGGACTCCTGGGAGGCGCCGCGCGATGCAGGCCGATGCGACGAGCCGTCGTCGACGTTCCCTAGATGTCATGGGCCAATTTGCCAGAGAATGAGGACGGAAAGTAAGGGTCACTAAGCGGGGGCATTCATGAAATGTTGCCGGGGTGTGCTGCGTGCTAATGGACGTTACGGACGCACGAAGAGAAGCTCGAACAGGCCGGAAAGAGGCTTGCCGGAGAGTTCGGGCAGGCGCAAGCCGGCGCAGACCCGGAAACAGACGCTTCTGAGCAGGCTTAGCAATGGGTGCTGGTGGACGAAGCGGGTGCTGGCGGACGAAGCGGGTGTTGGCAGCCGGAAGCGGGTGCTGGTGGACAAAGCGGGCGTTGGCAGCCGGAAGCGGGTGCTGGTGGACCAGAAGCAGGTGTTGGCGGACGTAATCAGAGATGCAGGTCGAATCAGAAGATGCCGAGCCGAGGCGCGCCGATTTGAAACCTTTGCGATAGTTCAGCTTGTGCGGGTGATTCTGTTCTGTGAGACCGAGCACCAGGTTGCGTTGTGCGAGACACGTTGGAGCCGTCACTGGCCTGAATGGACGAGTTGAGTGCCGACTTGCAGTCCGCCGTCACATCGGAGGCCTGGCCAAGATGATAGGTGGCAGTCTTGCCCTCGCAGCCGTCGGGCGAAGGATAGTCGTAGACGTAGATCGAGCAAGAGACGCCGTCGTCGTCGAACTTGCAGCGGATAGTCTGCTTCCCGGTGGTGAACTCGGTGACGTTCTTGGTGTCGTGCGGGCAGGGCTGGCGAGATGCCACCACGAGATGGTCGGATGCCCAAGCTGGAAACTTCGGATGTGCTGCTCTTCATTTCATTCGTGAGCTTGAGTGTGTATTCGGCGCCGCAATGCTTTGACAGGGCAGTCATCGCGGACGTGATGAACTTCCGCTCCTTGCTCAGCTTGTCTTCTTTGTTGGCAGCCTGAATGAAGACGGAGATTCTTGGCGTCGCTTTCCACCTCGCAGAGGTTTTCTTCTGAGCTCCTTGACAACGGTGCGGGCCTCGTCGAGGACGTTGCCGTTCAATGTGGTCTTTTTCTCGGATGAGGGTGTTTGCGGCGCCTCTTCCGACGTCGACTTTGGATCTTTGTCAGGATCTGCGGCATCGCGCCCATCGCGGATCACCTTGATGTAGAAGACCGCCATGAGTGTGAGGAGCAATACTCCGGCCGCAAAACAAGGAAATACAAAGGGCGCGTGATTCCGGGGGCTGGTTGGACGCAGTGGGTCGCCTTGTGTTGAGCCACGGATTGTCAGGCGAAGAGCTCATTTTGCCCGATCACCGTCCTTTCAGATTACCTGCCTAGCCCTTCAAAAGTAGCCTACGAGATGCCCTTCCTGCTAGTTCCGTCCATTTTGGGATGCCTTTCCCTTAGGGGCCCTAGTCTGCAGAATTCTTGATTGAGGGCGTCCGCTTTGGGCTTCTCTGTCCACAGAGCAGGATCACGTGTGGGCGTTTGGATTGTAGAGTAGTGCGCTTAACCGATCAGACCGGCAGAAAAGGAGAAAAGCGATGAGAGATGGCGTCGGGAGCGACATCAGCGCCAGAGACTTTGACCCCTAGCACCGATCTGCTGGGAGCGAATCCGCAGCATCTTCGGAAACCCGCGTCGTGGGGCAGGAGGCGTTGTACACCGCTCTTGTCACCTCCTTGCTCGCCAGGGGCACGTTCTGCTCGCAGATCCGTTCCGGGCCATGCCAAAACCACAGCAGCTACGACGATCGCATCCGCGATGTCTGGCACTTTTTCGAGGATCAATGCGCCGGACCTCCATGCCCAACGATATCGTCGGCGCAAATGTACTCCCTACGAGACGGGAACGTTCACCACTCAGCTTGGCCCGGTTCACGCCAATGTGGTGCTTCTTGATGAGATCAATCGTTCGTCGGCGAAAACGCAATCGGCCATGCTCGAAGCGATGCAGGAGGGGCAAACGTCCATAGGCGGAACCATTTATAAACTTTCCCAGGCCTTTCACGGTGATGGCGACGCAGAATCCGATCGAGAAGAAGAGCGCCTAGCATCCTTCCGAGGCGCAGATGGACCGATTCCTCATGAAGGAGGTATTGACTTACCCCAGGCCATCGGACGAGGTTGAGATTCTGACGAGAACGGCCATGGGCACATTCGAGCAGAAAGTTGAGGAAACGCCGGTCGCACCCCAGGACGTTCTCTTTCTCCAAGACGCGGTTCAGCGCGTTTATATAATGAAGCGATCAAAAAGTACATAGTTGCAATTATCAATACGACCCGAGGCGGTGGGCCGAGGCCGATTCAAGGCCTTATGGAAGACGTACGAGTGGGTGCTTCGCCTCGTGGAGGCCTGTCACTCATGCAGGTGGGCCAGGCCCTCGCCCTTCAAGCCGGACGCAACTACGTGATCCCTGGCGACATCAAACAGCTCCGCCACGCGGTGCTGCGCCATAGGTTGGTGCGCACCTTTGACGCTTTGGCCAACGGCGTCACGCCGGAGGCGATTATCGACACGGTCTTCAACGCGGTGCCAACCCCATGACTCGCACGACCTCAGGCCAGCGAATGGCCCATATTCGTGCCGTCTGTCCCTCCCGCAGGTGAGGAGAGCCGCGGGGCTCTTCGAGGGTCCCACACGTCGATCCTCACCGGCAAGGGAAACGATTTCGAGATTTGACCGACTATCGGCCGGGCGACGACGTGCGAGACATTGATACTGGAAGGTGTCAGCGCGCTCCGGAAAACCCATCATTCGGCGGTTTGAACGCGACACTGACGTATGTTACCCAGATGCTCATGGACACGAGCATCGAGAGGGTGCGCGCGCTCGCGCCGTCGGGCGAGACGAAAGACGCCATAGCCCTCGCCGCCGCGGAAATGCTGGCCTATCTTGCCTCATATCGAGGGCGACAGAGTGAGCCTCGTCTACGGAGATGCCTCCGGCGCTATGCGGCTGCCCGCCCGTCACGGTCTGAGCCATCTCGATTTTCTTCTCGACCGCACCGAACACGCCTTCGCTCAAACTTCCTCGGAGGCGAACGTCGGACGGCGATTGTCGACTACATGTTGAAAACGACGCGGGAACGATCGCTCGTCGTGCTGGTGACCGACCAATTTTTGGCCCACCAACAACGCGGGTTCACCTTCGCCGCATCCGGGGAGCGACACGAGCGTGATGGTGGTTCGCGTCGAGGATATGCCTTGACGGCTGAAGGCATCGCTTCGATGGCGGATATAGAAGAACGTCTTCCCGAATACGTTCGATCAGATCCCGGTTTGCAGCAGAGTGATGGAGGATCGAGCGCGCGCGAATGGAGGCGTCTGAGCTTCTGGCACGCCACGGAGTTCTCAATGCCTCTGTGTCTTCGTCCGAAGACGTCGTGTCCGTGGTCGTCCGGTCTGTGAAGGCAACATCATGCAAGGCACTGAATACTTCACACCAAGGCCGGGAACGATGCTCGTCACGCACTCGCGAGGCATCGCCGTTCTGGCCGTCGTCTTATGGTTCGTGGGCTGGCACTGCTTCTACGTCAGGAGGATGGCTACTCAGATCATTCTCGCTCCCGTCGTCCAGACTCAACGCGAGCGCTGGATCTCCGCGCTCCAGTCTCTCTTCGAGGCCGAGGACCTGCGCGAGCTCCATCAAATGCTGTCGCGAACCATGCGCGAGTTCCTCGGCGAAAGAGCCGGGCGAGACTTAAGCACATGGACCGTGGCCGATCTCAGAGCCGCTAAACAGTTCGTGTCGGTCTGCGAACTGCTCGAAGCGTGGGAGCAACCGGCCTTCGGGCCGGTGAGCCGTGCTGACGCGAAAGCCTCCATCCAACAAGCAATAGAAGGGCTCTCCTCATGGTGAACTCATGGGCGGTTCCGCTGGTTTGCGGACTTGTTGCGGCGATCGGCCTGATTGCCTGGATTCGCGGGCGTGACAGGCGCGTTCAAAGCGTCGCCTACGTCGCGCACACTCGTCTTCTTCGTCTTGGCACGCGCTATCGCAGCCGAATGACGAAACTGCGGATAGCTGCGATGTGCATGATGGCGGCCATGGTTGTCGTGACCCTATCCGCCAGCGTCATCCTGCCCGTCCCTCGGAGATGAGAGCGAACTCTTCGAGATTGGCTTCGCGAGACTTGGTTCTTTGTCTCGATGTTTCGGGGATCCGTCACGAGCTTCGACGCCCAAGTCCTCGGACATTCGCCAGGAAATGGTCAATCAATTCAAAAGGTGAACGGGTAGCGCTGGTGGTGTGGAACAAGTCCGCTTCCGTCATTTCCCTCTCTCGGACGACTACGACATGGTCAAAGAGGCTCTCAACCGTGCAAAAGAGTTCTCCAGGGAACGGGGAGCATGAGCGACGAAAAACGATCTTCAACTCCGGACGGACGCCGGAGACTACGGCAGGGTTCCTCGCTGATCGGCGATGGTTTGGTCAGTTGCACTCAAAGTTTCGACTACGGAAACAAGCAGCGCTCGCGCAGCATTTTGTTCGCAACGGACAATGCGCTGGAGGGTACCCCTCTGTTCCAATTGGACGAAGCCGTGAAGGTTGCCAAAAAACGTAATATTCGCGTTCTGGGGCTGCTCATTGGAGTCGTACCAACGGAGCAGCAACAAAGCCAGCTTCCGCAAAGGAGATCAAGGGCATCGGAGGAAAAGTGTACGACGCCGCAAGCGCCAGCTCCGGTGACCAAATCGTCAAGAGCATTCAGGCGCAAGACAAGAAAGAGCTGGCATCGAACAAAGAGGTCTTCGTTGTGGACACCCCGGGTGTTTGGCCGATCGTGCAGGGTTTGGGAGTGCTGTTGATCGTCCTATTGGCGTGGAGGTATCGGCTGTGATGATGTGATATGGCCCGCCTGGGTCGTGGCGATCGTCGGCATCGGAGGCGTTGGGCTATGCGTCTTTTGCTGGATGCGTCAAAGGGGAGCTCAACAAGGGCGCCTGGAAAAGACTGGACGAGGCGAGGGCTCATGCGTCTGTGACGGTGGCGTCCATGGGGGCGGCTCCGGAGTGTCATCCTTGCCCCGGATGGAAACAGTCAAAGGCGCAAACATCTGCTTCGTTGTCGATACGACGGGTTCAATGAACGCGGAAGACTACGACGGCGCCAAGCCTCGGCTGGAGGGTGCGGGCCGACATCCGGAAAAATCGTTTCCAAAAATTCCTGGAGCGAGGTACTCGATCATCTCCTTCAACGCATCGGCAACTAGGGAGCTTCCTGTGACGAGGTGACTCGGCGACCCGTAGAATCGTGGCTGCAAACGGTGAAACCGGAGTGGTCAGCCAGTCGGATGGGTCTTCGGTATATCGCCCCGTTGATCTTCTCAAAAAGGGGAGCTAGCGCGTTCCCTAAGAGCCACCCGAGGCTCGTCAGTTCGTTCACTCTTCGGCGACGGCGAATCTCGCGGTGCCGCAGGCAAGAAGAACAAACAGACGTATGCCCAAATTCGTCGTTTCATTGACGGTGGAAGCGTGCTTGGATACGGAACCTCGAAGGGCGGAAAAATGAAGAAAACGGATATTTCGGGGATCGGAAGCGACTATATCCAAGATCCTAAAAACCAACCAAATAGCGATTTCGAAGATTGACGAGAAGACCCTGAAAGCCGTGGCAAAAGCGCTTAAAGTCACCCTATTCACACCGAACATCGCTCGGCCAGGCATCGACGTCCCAGATATTTCTGAGATAGAAGAAGAGGTGCGGAGTTGGCAAGGAACATCGAAGCCCCGTGCTGTGGCCGGCAGGGATCGTCTTGGTTTTGCTGGTGTGTTAGGGAAGTCGTCGTGATGATGCCTCGTATTCGGTTGAGAGCGGGGAAGCGATGAGCCTGCGCACGATGCGAAAGTGGAAATGGGGCGGCGGTGTGGTCCTCATCGTGATCACGCTGTGGTGCCTGGCCATGTTCCTTTTGCCGCGATGGGCAAAAGCTGGCCTACAGCAGTGATCCTGCGGCATCCGTGGGACGCTATCAACTTGCGATGCGCATCACTCCCTAAGTTCCTTCAGGGATGGGAAAAGTTCGTTCAATCTTGGCACGGCTCAGGCTAAAAAACAAAGAATACTGGATGGCATTGATAGCCTTACGGAAGCTCTTGAAAGAGCTCCTAAATCGGAGCGGAAGGGCGACAGATCACCAAGACCGACGAACCCGAGTGCAAGGTTAGGCGAAATCTCTCCTTACTTACGAGAATCGCGGCGATCAAGCGAAGTCTGCAAAACGGAGTGCCGTCGCCAGAAAGGATTTCAAAAGGCAGCTTCCATCATCGCCCCTGTTCCCAGAACGATGACAAGAGCAAGAAGTCCAAAAACCGTCAGGACAAGAAAGCGAATCCTCCGTCTGCCGCGCGAGCCAGAATCCCAACCAGAACCCTGAACCAGGATCCAAATCAGAATCTGAACCAAAATCCTGGACAAGATCCCAACCAGAATCCCGGCCGAATCCGAACCAAAATCCTGGACAGGATCCAAACCAGGGCCGAACCAAAAATCCTGGACAAGATCCCAACCGGAACCCGACCCAAAATCCCAGCAGAACCCATCGCAGTCAACGAGCCCAAGCTCTGGATCCAATCAACTGCCGTCGAATCGGGAGGTTCGAGTTCGTCCCCACGCCTCCTTTTCCGACGACCCGTCCCTGGATGAGAAAGAAAAGAAACTCAGGGACAACAACAAGGCGGGGGACGAAGATTCCCGTCAAGAGCGTGGAGGCGGAGGAGGTTCCGGTGTGAATTGGTGATTACGTGGAGCCGAGGTCACGTGACACGTCGAGGTCGTGCGTTCTCAGTTTTGTCTGATGCGCAGATGAAGCGGCAGAGGAAATCATATGCTGGTCTCTGAAGCGAGACTTCGAGAGGTGCGAGATCATTCGGCACCTCTGCAACCAGAACGCAACACGAAAATGGTCGGGTTGCGTCAAGATAAGACGAACGTTCAGGCTCGCTCTTCGGAACGCGCCGACCCGTAAGTGCGCCTTGGAGTAGCTGAACCGTAATATCCAAATCTTGGTTTGGGATCACGCCGGCCTGGACGCATTCGTTCAGGATTCTGCGAAATAATTTGCCGGTGATTGACGCATGATCGCGCAGAGCCAAGGCGGTTTCTTTCGAGACGACGTCGCGAAGTGGAGCACCAGGCGAGGAAGAAATAGCCGCGTTTGGCTAACATCTGCTCGCGGGCATAGATTCCGAAGCCTGTCCAGAGTGAATCGACCGTCTCCAATCTGGAGCTGATGTGTTTCTATAGGCGCTCACTCTGAACTCGAGATATGCCGCAAAGCAGCTCTTCCTTATCGGAAAATGGTTGTATATCGCGGTTCTGCCTATGCCCGCCTCGGCTGCCAGATCACTCATGCTGATGGCGTCGAAACCTTTTGCGGCCATGAGTCGTGAAAGAGCAGCGAAAAGGGCCTCACGTGTGCGTTCGCGGGTGCTCGAGTGAGGTTTTTCCCGAGATTTTGGGCATAGAGCTAGAATACTCCAGCTTGGCTTAGCCAAGCGACTGCATGAGTTGCGCAAAGCGATTCGAGAACTGCACGTCCCCTTCGAGCCATGGGACGGATTCAAGCTCATCGGCTCCAAGCCATCTGAGCTCTAGATGATCCGGGCCGAGGTGCGGTTCTCGCCCCGTGTGTACCCTGCCCACGGTCGCATGCGGCGCCCGCCGGGGAGCGGCCAGTCGCCGGTGGGTCCTTCTGATGAGACCCAGCAGGGTATCCGCGGCGAGGCGTGTTCGGTGAGGGCGTGCTGGCACGGCGGTCGTTGGCGGCGGGACGGGCAGGTGTTGGCAAGGTGGAGCCTGGAAAAGCCGATGTCTGCCCCGATTTCCTCTCGTAGTTCACGCCTTAGAGCGTTAAGAGGCGCTTCTCCCGGTTCGACTTTGCCGCGGGAACTCCCATCGGCCTGCTAACTCCGGCGGGTAGGAACGTTGGGCGGCCAAAACTCGAGGGCCGTCCGGCGCGTTCGTGAAAAGCGCGGCGGCGACGATCGAGTGCTGACACGCCGTTCACCATGGCAGATGGAAAGATGTGATGCGAGGTGGCGCGCCGTTTATGTTTTCCTTGGTTTCCCTTTGTTTTGCCTTACCGCGCATTCCGCGACGTGGGATGCCTGATCCGGCGTCGTTCTGCATGTGAAACACTGAAGGCATGGCCTTAGAAGCGCACGAACTCCGGCAAGTCCACGAGTGGCGCAGCACGCCCTATTTGTACTCCCAGATTGCAGCTTTCGCTTCTTTGAGTGGCTGACGGAGAAATTCGGGGAAGAGAACCAGATAGACTTCGATCGCGAAGTGAACGAGGCTGTTATCAGCTCTTCTCGCGGAAGTATGACGGTGCGCGGATCAATAATCGCATCGATCACATCATTGCCTACCACTTTGATGTGGGGATGGTGCCCGCGGTATATCGAACACACCGTTGCCCATCCGATCACTGTGGCCATGAGAGAGTATGGAGCGGCATGGACTCAGCGAGTTTGTGACCGAGGAGGTACCCTACAGCAAGGAAGTCTCGCCGCGCATACTTCTGTCGGAACTGGCGTCCGACGTCGCCTCTGCGTCCACGATATTTTGGCCCCAACTACCGGTTTTTACATGCCACAGGTCAACGTGTTCGGGCATCGAGTCACGATTGCCTTGTGGGGTCTGCCGCGCGAGGCGCTGTTCGTGGATTTCCTCGAAGCTGTGGGCTACTTGCCCAACATCATTCCCCGCGTCGACGATCCCGCGTGGTCTCTCGATGGTTTTGCTCGACTACTGGGGCAGCAGCTCACGGAGGTAGGCCTGGATTGCGGCGTTTGACCAAACAGGGCCAATCCGTTGAGATCGCTTTGAAGCGAGACGGAGAAGGCAACCTTCGCGACGTCGAAATGCGCAAGCTTTCGGGCGACGCCTTGCCGAGTAAACGAGGAGCCGACTCCTACGAAATGCCTTGGTAAATACCTCTATCGCGAGAGTTTGAGTGTGCGAAAGCCCGAATGTGTGAGGTGACCCTGTGTAGACTCACATATGGTTGAGATGGTGGGCGGCTTCGCCCTATATGAACGAATTCCGGCGCCATTCAGGCTCGCATACCGATAGAGCCTGAATGGCGCCGGAAACTTGCGAGCGCAAGTCGCGCTCGAATTCGAGTGATTTCCCGCGTCACGTGATGGGAAACTTCGAGCGGCGTACCGCGCTTAGGCGATGCCAGGTACCGTGCTTAGGCGATGCCGGAGGCGAGGCGTTCGACAAGTTCCCCGACGGTGGGAATGTCTTGGATGACTCCGATTCCAGAGTTAACCGTGACGACTCCCTCATCGAAATCGTCGACGAGCATTCCCGGTCGCAGGCCGCCCTTTCATGCAGGTCCTGCTCGATCGGGGTGCCGTCGTGGCTCGCCGCGTATTCCGCTGCCGTACCTGAGGGCGGCGGGGGTGGGCAGCGAGCGTTGAGTTCGAAACCTCCACGAGATCCTCGCAGGAGGTCGAGAATGAGATCTTTGACAGCTTGCGCAGCGAGGGGATTCTTTCGTCGCGAGAAAACGAGATCCGACGTAGACCCTTTGCGCGCCCAAGGCGAAAAGCGGCGGCGACGCTCCTGGCGTCGTTGATGCCGCCAGCCGCGAAAAGCAGGGGATTGAGACGGCGTCGACCATGGCTGGAACAGCGGTGAAAGTACCCATTGGCCCATCGGAAGCAAGCCGCCTTCTCTTCGCCCCGTCGCTACGGGATGTCCGCTCCCAATGCTTCGGCCTGGCGGGCGGCTGCTGCCGTCGGGTGAGGAGGGCGAAAACGATGGTGCCGCCGTGTTTTTGATCGCGTCGAAAAACGTAGGGATTGGGGGCCGACTACTGCATACGCATTGATACCCGTATCGAAACACGCCGCAAGCCACGGCCCCAAGAAAGGATCGCCGTCGATCGTCGCGTTTGGATCGCGAACGACGACGTTCACCGCGAGATTCCCAGGACGGATGGAGCCGCGTCTAAGATCTCTTGAGCCTTAAGGATCTCGTGTCGCAGGCGATCCGCGGTTTGGACAGGATCGCTCGTCAGGGGACGTTTGCCCCGCGTTCGGCCCCAGCGTTCCAAGAGCGCCGCTCAAAGCCACGGAGGCGACGAACTCTGCGTTCGTCATCCAGTTCATGGAGCCTGAATGAGCGGGTATCGCGTGTAAGTAGTTGAACTGTCATCTTCTCTTTTTTACGCGCATTCCAGAAAAACCGTCAAGAGCGATCGCCCTATTTGGGCTTTTGGTGTTTTGAATGACAGAGGATTGCGCTTCGGCTCCGATGGAGCGGGCGACGGAGTCGAACCCGCCTCTGAAGCTTGGGAAGCTTCCATTCTACCGATGAACTACGCCCGCATGACGCAGATGAAATTCTATCAGATGAAACCGATTGACGCGGCATCCGGCTGAGCACGTAGCCGGCGCGGCATCCGGCTGAGCAAGTTAAGCAATGGGTGCTACTCGAAGGCATCGTTTGCTTGCTTCGCTGATAACTCGATACACCAGCTGGCTGTGTCACTCGCCTGCAAAATTAGGGCGCGCCAACGGATGAGTTCCGTGAGCCAGCTCGTTAGATACCCGCTTGAATCGTGCTTCTATCCGATCGTGACATCCTCTCCTACGTCGACTCAGGTCGAGTCCGCCTGGAACATGGGACCGGCAGATGATCCAGCCTTCGAGCGTCGATGTTCATCTTGACCGCTTTTTTCGGCTGTTCAACAACCATCGCTATCCCGTCATCGATCCCGCTGCCGACCAGTCTGAGCTCACTCGCCTCGTTGACGTTCCGGCCCAGGGTTCTTTCGTTTTGCATCCGGGAGAGTTTGTTCTGCGGATCGACTTACGAGACGGTTACTTTGGCCGACGACGTCGCCGCGCGTCTCGAAGGAAAATCGAGCCTGGGCAGGCTAGGGCTGCTCACCATTCGACGGCGGGATTCATCGACCCGGGGTTTTCTCCGGCCACGTGACCCTCGAGCTTTCCAATACGGCCACGCTGCCCATCATTTTTGTATCCCGGGCATGAAAGGTGGGGCAGCTGTGCTTCTTCAGCTTTCTTCCGCGGCGGACAAGCCCTACGGGTCGGGTGCCAGCGGTTCGCGATATCAGCCAGCGTGGCCCCACGGCATCGCGATCTCATCTCAACTTCCATAGAATCGACGTCGGCGACGCTCCCATCAAATAGCGGGTGCGACGGGCACGGATCGCAATTGCGCAGCGGACCATAGCGAATGATGTGGATGGCAAGTGGACGCTGTGGATGGAAAGTCGCGTGACATCCTCGATCACGCGATAATATGACCAGCGACGACAAGAAGGGAGTCCCCTATGGACATTGGATGGAAGCTCGTCAGTGCGGGCGCGGGCATCGTCTCCGGAATCATCGCGAACAAGGCCGTGGACGTGGTGTGGAAGTCGGTCTCGGGCGCGCTCGGCCGGAGAGAACGATTTCTCCGAACCTCTTCGCACCGCGCTGGTCTTTTTCAGTCGTATCGGCCACCGTGGGCGCTGTGGTCAACAGATTGGTTCTGCGCCGGGCGGCGCGCTGGTATGGGCTGAGCGATGCGCTCGCTGCCGGTTTGAAAGATTCCTCGAAATCAAAAGGCTCTTCGAAATCGAAGTGACGTCTGAGGCCGAAGGCGCTCACCCGTGCGTTTGGCCGACTTTTGAACGCTAGAAGCCTTTGCTTGTGGCATTGTCCGTGCGACAGGGGAGCGCCACAGGGGCGCTGAGGTGCAGCAGACCCTCGAACCTGATCCGGTTAGCACCGGCGAAGGAAGTCGAGCTCTCCCGCCGAAGACGGCGGGCCCCTCCTGAAATGGAGGAAGCAATGACACGCAACAGACTTCGCTCCGCTCGCCTGCCTCGTCGCGGCGCTCGCGATGGCAGGATGCTCGGGTGAATCGACCGAGTCGAAAAAGGCGGCGACTCTAAAACAGTCACCGTGCTCACGCACGACTCGTTCAATCTTCCCAAGGAACTCGTCAAGGAGTTCGAGTCGAAGACGGGATACAAGCTCGTCACAACGCCCGCGGGCGACGCCGGCGTCGCCAATCAGCTGGTTCTGACGAAGAAATCGCCGAAGTACGACGCCGTATACGGGATCGACAGCTACACGGCCGCGATTCCCGCCGGCGAGGGGCCTGTTCGTCGACTACGCCTCGTCGGCTCTGCCGCAGTCGGCCAAGGAGTATCGAGATCAAAGGAGATCAAAGGGCTGACGCCCGTCGACCGCGGCGACGTGTGCGTCAACGTGGACCACAAATGGTTCAAAGAGAAAGGCGTCAAAGAGCCGACCGGGCGTGGACGATCTCGCGAAGCCCGAGTACTCCAAGCTTCTCTCGATCATCGATCCGAACGCTTCGACCACCGGTTTCGCCTACCTTGCGGGCGTGAGAAACGGCGAAGGGCGAGGATGCGAAGGGTATCTGAGCCGGATGGCGGCGGGCGGCGTCCACGTCGCATCCGACTGGACGAACGCCTACAACGTCGATTTTTCGGCTGGGAGAAGGCAAAGGCAACTATCCGCTCGTTCTGTCCTACGCCTCGTCGCCGGCGTTCGCGAAAGGACACCGGCGTGATCGAGTCGACGTGCGTGCGGCAGATCGAGTACGCCGGAGTGGTCAAGGGAACCGACAACGCGAAGGGTGCGAAGGCCTTCGTCGATTTCATGGTTTCGAAGAAGGTTCAAAGCGCGATTCCGACGTCGATGTATATGTATCCCGGTGGATTCCAGCGTGCAGCTGCCCGCCGAATGGGCCGCCAAAGCCAAGCTGGCGGAGCACCCGATCGTTCCCGATCTGGGCAAAGGTTGCGGCGAAACCGCGACGCATGGCTCGAGATTGGGCGGCGGTCGCGAAGTGATGGTCAGCAAATGACAAGTAGCAGAGGGCGCTGCCATTCTGAGGGCGAGTCGAAGCCGAGGCCCGGGCCGGAGCATCCTCGCCGGGCCCGGTGATCCCACATCGGCCTCCGTTGCCATCCCATGGCGCTTCTGGCGGTCTTCTTTGCGTGGCCGGTTGGGGCCATGCTTGTTCGGGGCATTGCGCCTCGCGCCTTCGAAGCCTTGGGTTCGGATCGCACGTGGGAGCTCGTGGCGACGACTCTGCGGATGGCCGCTATAGGCACGTTAGGGTCTGTGTTGCTCGGCGTGCCGGGAGCCTATGCCCTTTACGTCTGCCGCTTTCCCGGCCAGCGCGCCCTGCGGGCCGTGGCAACCGTCCCCTTCGTCCTTCCAACCGTCGTCGTCGGCGTAGCCTTCCGCTCTGTGTTGGGAAAAGAAGGGGCCTACTCGTGGTTGGAGCTTGACGGGACGGAAACGGCTGTTGTGGCGGCGATGGTCTTCTTCAATTTCTCCGTCATCGTGCGAACCGTCGGTGCGATGTGGGCTGGGCCTCGACCCGGGTCCGCCGACGCCGCGCAGAATGCTCGGCGCCGGGCCTATCAGAGTCTTTCCGCACGGTGACCCTTCCCGCTCTGTGCCCGCGATTGCCAGTGGGGCCAGCCTCATCTTTCTCTTCTGTTCGACCGCTTATGGAATAGTGATGACCCTGGGCGGAGTGTCGACCCTCGAGTCCGAGATATGGGCGCGCACTAATCGGCTTAACTCGACGTGGCTGCCGGCCTTTCTCTTGCCCAATTCGTCATCGTGGCGCTTGCGCTCGTCGTTTCGTCGCGAATATCGCACTCCCGATGCCGCTGCCTGCATGGCCAATCGACAAGCTGCGGATGCGTCGAGGCCGATCTTCCCGCCGTCACTTTCACGGTGGGTGTGATCGTGACACTGATCGTGGCTCCCATGGCCTCGCTTGTAGCGCGGTCGTTCATGCACGAAGACCGGTGGAGTCTGGAGAACTACAGGCAACTTGCGACCGCGGGATCGAGGTTTCACGGGGGTGTGACCGTCATCGACGCGCTTGGCAATTCCATGCGCGCCGCCGGCTATGCGCCACGCTCGTAGCGCTGGGGATAGGCATTCCCTTGGCCTTCGCTCTCTCTCGGCCCCACGCGTAGCAGGCGCGGGCGCCTTTGGCAACGTCTTGCGAAGGATTCGCCATGGCGCCCCTCGGCGTTTCCTCCCGTGACGGTTGGTTTCGGTTTTCTCATCGCCCTGCGGGCCGCCGCTGCAGCTTGGAAGCGAGGCCGTCCCATTCGCGCAGGCGATCGTCGCCGTGCCGATGGTTCTGCGTGCCCTCCTGCCGGTTCTCAGGGCCATTGATCCGCGCCTGCGGGAAGCCGCGGCATTGCTCGGCGCCGGCCCAGCCAGAAGTTACGCGGACGGTGGATCTTGTGTTGGCAGCCAGGGGACTTGCCCTTGCCGTGGGTTTCGACTTGGCGATCAGCCTCGGTGAGTTTGGGGCTTCGAGTTTTCTGGTCAGCGGTGAGAACGACACCTTGCCGGTTCTCATCTCGCGACTGCTCCAACCGGCCGGGGGCGAGACAATTATGGAATGCCTCGCCGCCAGCGTTATTCTTGGGCTTCACCGCGTTCATCATGTTTGTATGCGAGGCAAGGCGTGATCCATCTGGTTCCCTCCAGCTCGTCTGGCTCGACGAGCTCAGGGGATCGAGGAGGGCTTAGTGACTATAGACAGCTACAGTTCGGCAACTAAAGAGGGCTTGACAGCCAAGGGCGGCTTGGCAACCGAGGGCTCGGCAGCTATGGAAAATTCGAGCAACCAACGACAGCTCGGCCATCGGAGGAGGCTCAGTGACTAGTGTGCCGCTTCTCGACACAGCTGATTTCAGCGTCGTCTATCCCGATGGGCATATCGCTGTTGATGGTGTCATTGACATCACCGTGGGCGAAGGCGAGGTTCTTGCTCTTCTCGGGGCATCGGGTTCCGGAAAATCCAGCCTTCTGCGTGGAATCGCGGGTCTGGAAACCACCCGTGGCACAGTGCTGCTTCGAGGTGTGGACGTTTCCGGGACGCCGCCACTCAAAGCGCGATTGCCGGAATGGTGTTCCAAGACGGGTTGCTCTTTCCCCACCGGGATGTGGCGCGGAACGTTTCCTATGGAATCGAGGGCGCAACTGCGGCGCCCGGATCGAAGGACGACGTCGCGGCCTCCGCGAGATCGCAGGCGGGTTGTCCCGCGAACGGGTGGCTGAGCTTCTCGAATTGGTTGGCCTTCCGGGTACGAAAATCGTGACGTAACGACTTTGTCTGGAGGTCAGGCGCAGAGGGTGGCTGGCGCGGTCCCTGGCAAGGTCGCCCCGCGCTCATGCTTTTGGATGAACCGCTTTCGGCATTGGACCGTGATCTGCGCGAGGGAGCTCTCGCTGGAGCTGCGTCAGTTCTCACGGGAACGGGGCCGTGTATGTCACCCACGATCATGGGGAGGCCGCCCCGCGTGGCCGACCGCGTCGTCGTGATGAAAGACGGGCGTCTCGAACGGGCGTAGGGCGCGGCATCGGCGTCATAGAGACGTCACACGTGTAAAAAGCCCTCTGGTGACATAGAGGCAACCGGCGGCGCCAAACGGAAGCTAACACCGGTAATGAACGGCAACTAAAAGCCGACGTCGGAACATCGAAATATCGAGGCACTGAAAGGAAGCTAACCCCGATAGCGAAAGGCAATTAACACTGGCATCGAAAGACAAAAGAGAACAAAGTGTTTCGCGAAGTGTCGCTTATTGGGAGAAAAATCGCCATCTCACTGCCAGTGTGCACATAATCCCACAACAAAGGGTCGTCTGGGCCGTGCATCTTGACCGGCAATAGAGGCAATAGAATTGGGGCATGCGCATCGTCGAAAATTTCTCCTGCGACGTGGGGGTTTGGGTGCCGCGCGCAATTGAGCATATGGCTTGCGTGCGCGTGGCGAGCGGCGCACTGCGCACGGGTCTCGTCGCCGAGTACAAGGCGCGGAAGGCCGCCATGTTCCGGCTGGGCGTGCCCGCAGATTCCCGCGTTTTCGTGGCGGAGACCGGCGATTGGATGTGGCTTCGCGACGGCGAGGAACCGGAGGTTGTCGCCTCCAAGATAACCGGCGACCCGCTTCCGTGGGTGCGCAAGATCTTCTGCTGCCTGCGAGGATCAAGCCCGTGGCGATGAAGGTCTTTCCGGGTGAGGGCGGCCTGGCGGAGCTGCCTTCGCGGGAAATATCGGAAGGCTCACGGTCCCCATTTCCGACGTCCATCTCACGAGTACGTACGATGACATTCCACGTGAGATCGATGACGGCCACCGAGCTTGACGTCTTTCTTGAACGAACGATGCGTTCAGCCGACCGCCACCTCGCGTTAGCTTCCGGCTCGTGCTACGACCAGGGGTCGTGGGATGTTCTCATGCGGGCACGGCGAGCGTCTTTCCGACGGTGTGGCCACACCGGGTCACGCCCTCATGCGCGATATGCGTCGATTCGACGACGATCGGCGGCATCTGGGCGGAAATCGATGGTAAAGACGCGGCGTATTTGGGATCTTCACGTCTAGCGAGGGATACCGCGGCCGTCACTCGAAGGCCGCGTTGCTGGCCATGGCCGAAGGGCTTAGCGTGAAGGCGTGCACTACCTCAATGTCACCGTCATTGCTCCAAACGTCAGGGCGATCAAGATTTATGAGTCCGTCGGCTTTCGTGTAACAACGCGCGTACGTCGTGCTCGAGATTGCCGACGTTAGGCGGCTTTGTCGCCCTCTGAGAGTACGGCTGGGGAAGACTCCACGTTTTTCGGGGCTGAATTCGTCTCGGCAGCCTGAATCACTGTGCAAGTGTTCGCCGTGAATCGGAGGAATGTTCGCCCTCGTCTTGGTGGAATGCATTGTCGATCGGCGGCGCCAATAGGAGTCACCCGGCCGTGGCCGAGACAGAAGGACAGCCCGCCGTAGCCAGGTAAGAGGAAAAGCCCATGCGCTGGAAACAGGCGCCCAGCGCAGTGGCGGCTTCGAGGAAGCCGCAATCAGTGGAAAGAATCGACTAGCGATTAGGATGATCGCGAGTTTTACAGTGTTTACCAGCGCTCCTATTCGCTGGCGCAACTAACTCCGCCTCAGGCTTTCCGAGAGTAATGACAGGACCGAACATCATTTTCTTTATTGGTTTCGTTGCTGTTCTGTGTCTGTACGCTTGGTTCTGTATGCGCCAGCGGAGGCAGCGCGAGAATGGCGAAATCTCACGGTTTCCGTTATATCGACTCCGATACCGCCCTCGGGAAGGCGACGGGTAGGGTCTGTGGGCTCGGAGGCACGGACATGTAGCCCGTGCTGTCATCGCGATGCCCTTGTCGTGCGGCGAAGCCTTCTACTATAAAGCTGTCTGGGAGGCTGGGTACGAGGAAAAATAAAACGACTTACCGCGATACGTTTCTGTGCTACCCGCTGCCGGAGTGCTGCCGCGCATGCATATCAAACCCGAGGCTATTCGGGTTGGCGAACAACGATTTCAACACGGGTGGCAGAGTTCAACGAGAAATTCGACATCAAAACGGAGAATGAGCAGGCCACGCACGCGTTGCTGACCGGCCCCATGCGAAGAGTTTCATGATGAGACCGCCACACGCAGCATCCACATGAGTTCATCGGCGACAGGTCTTTCTCCGCCTTGGTCAGCAGAACTATAAGCTAGAAGATTCCATTGCTCTATGTGGCCCTCATGAATGGTGGCTTGCCAAAGTTCAGTTTTCTTCTTTGAGGTACAAGTAGACTCTTTTGTGTACAGGTATAATCTTTTGGATACAAATAGACTATATTTCTGGGCTGAGGAGATTCTATCGTATGCTAAGCTCCTTCTGCATACGAATTGTGGGGATCAATCGAGGGTAAAGAATGGTAGAGATCGATAGAGAAAGAGTTCGACGTCAAAATGGATGACGAGTAGATTGGCGGCGCCTTTCGGAGCAGGCCCATGCGAGAGTTCTTCCCGGACCTGGGAGAGAAGCCCACATTAAGGGTGGAATGATGCGTTCCCCTGAGGCTCCTCGTCAGCTTAGGAGAGGGGACAACGTGGAGATCGTTAACGGCATTCTCTTTCTCTTGGCGGTCATCATCTCAATCGTGAGTGTCGCCATCTGCAACGCGATTGCCTTCTTCTACATCGCGACGGTTTTCGTCTGTTTGTGCATCATGGTTGTTGCCCCCGTAGCGATGTACAAGATGAGGAAACGCCGTCCTGAGGGGCAGCGGTGGGGAAAACGAGGGCTCGGGTTCATGGAGAACGGCAGGGAGTTGGGTAAGCGGACAGCGTGATTGTTCAAGTTCAGTGGGACGAGATGGGCCTGCGAGCATGGACACCCGCCATTTGGGGAGGATGCGCCAAGGCATTGCGACGTCCGACTTTGCCCGTGGGGAAGAGTCCACGCCAGGCGAGCTGAATCTTCCGTGGTGGTCCACATACACTTGCGACTGATGGCCGATGGTCGGCAACGCGTTCGCGCGGACCGGAGCAGGCTCGGGTTACGAAAAGAAACAAGCTCAGGTTACGAAAAGAGGACTCGCATGAACCCTTTGTGCGCCGCGGACAGGGAACTTTGGGCCTTGACCCTCTCGCACACGGTGGCTTCTGTTCCCTCTTTGGAGACGGGCAATATTCTGCTCATTGCTTTGTGCGTAGGCGTCTTCTTTTGGTGGAGGAAGCATTGCAGCGACGTCAGGAAGAAATGGGCGGCCTCTCACGGATTGCGATTCGTCAAAACCGACAGGGCGCTGGGCAAGCGGACTCGCGGCGTTTATGGGCTTCCGGGCATGAGGCACATCGGCCGCGACGTGATCGTCATTCCCGCGGCGGCCGGCAGTGCGCTCTACTACGAGGTCACGTGGGACGAATGGCACGGCGACAACGACTTGAAAATGGATCAGAGATGCTCCTTCCTGCGCTATCCCCTGCCCGGGTTCTTTCCGCGCATGCACATCAAACCCGAGGGCGTGTTCGGCCTTGCGAACAACGATGTCAACACCGAGTGGCAGGCGTTCAACAAGGAGTTTGACGTCAAATCGGAGGACGAGCAGGCTGCCCATGCCTTGCTGACAGGGCCGATGCAGGAGTTCCTCATGGCTCGGATGCGGGGGCTGCACATCGAGTTCTCGGAAAATGAGGCCTTCATCGCCCTCGGCGACTACAAACCGGAGAACTCCGTCGCATACGCTGGCCTCATGAACGAATGGCTTGCCATGGTTCCCGAGATTTTCTTTCTTCAGCGCGGCGCCGACCCGTTGACGTCATCGGATCATCGGTCGTCGGATCCCGGTTAATCAGATTCGTCGGATCGCGGTTAATCAGACATTCAATCAATTGGGAGAAACGGTCAATCCGGCGGTTGTCTGTGGATAGCTCGCCGTCCGGTCACTTAGTTGGAGTGGCAAGTGGAGACAGCTGACCAGGCAAACGGTCGGCGGTTAGGAGAATGATGAGTTTCAATATGTTTGCGAGCATTGCCGCGAGCGACGCCGCCAGCAATGCATCGACGTGCGTCAGTTCTTCGATCGGGGTCAAAATCCTGGTGGGAGCCGCTCGTCGTCGTAATCATGCTCGGGGAGGATGGCTTGCACTCTGCGGCGGATGCGACGTCAAAAGTGGGCTGAATCCCACGGGATTCCGGTACATCAAAAGAGGATGTGGACCTGGGAAAAAGCCACCCGTCGCGTCTTCAGGCTTGCCGGGAGGAGGCACGTTGCCCGCGACGTCGTCGTGATCACCTCGGCGGCTGGAACCGCGCTCTATTACGAAGTCACATGGGTTGAAAGGCACGGCGAGAACAAGGAAGAGAAAAAGCGTACGTTCTTGCGTTACTCTTTGCCCGGGCCGTTGCCGCGCATGCGTATCAAACCGGAGAGCATGCTCGGCTTTGCAGAACGACGACATCAGCACCGAGTGGCAGGCGTTCAACAAGGCGTTTGAAGTCGAGTCCGAGGATGAGCAGGTGCCCATGCCCTGTTGACCGGGTCGATGCAGGAGTTTCTGATGGATCAGATGAGAAAAAGTGCACATGGAGATCGTGGGCCGGGCGCCTTTCTTCGCCTCTCCAGGTACAAATCGGAGGATTCCGTCGTATACGCAAAGGCTCATGGACGAATGGTTTCAAGGGTCCCCGAGTTCCTTTTTCGGGCGGAGGTAGGTGCACGGTGTTGCCTTCGATCTGTACGCTGAATCCGTTGGCGAAGCGCCTTCAAACGGACGAGTGTCCACGCGGGCATACCGCCAGAGAGTCGAAAGTTGCGAAAATCATGAACTGGCGTACTTGCGAGGCGTTGCTGTGAGCGCAGTCGCCTGCGGCTCTTCGGAGTCGAAGTCGTGGATTTTGTGGTACGTCGTCATAGGAGGCGGCTGCTTTTTCGGCCTTTGCACGCCTTGGACGCTGGCTCTCCACTTATCAGCAGAAGCAGCGCCAAAAGTGGGCGGAGTCTCACGGATTCCGTTACATCGGGACAGACAGGGAATTGGGGTAGGCCACACGCCGCGCCTTCGGGCTCCAGGAGGACACTCCGCCCACGACGTCGTTGTCATTCCCGCGTCTTTCGGTGAAGCGTTCTACTACGAAGCCAGGTGGATCGAGAAAGGCGGCGACGACGAGAAAAACGATGATAGCCCCGTTTTCTGCGTTACGCCTTGCCCGGACAGTTGCCCCGTATATCCATCAAGCCAGAGGAGCTCTTCGGCTTGGCCAACAACGACATCAATATGGAGTGGCAGGCGTTTAACAAGGAGTTCGACGTGAAGGCGGGAGGATGAGCAGGCGGCCCATGCGTTGTTGACCGGGCCGATGCAGGAGTTCCTCATGGCTCCGGATGCGCGGGCTGCATATCGAGTGCTCGGGAAATGAGGCCTTTGTTGCTCTTGGCGACTATAACCCGGAGAACTTCGTGGCGTACGCGGGCCTTATGAACGAATGGCTTGCCGTGGTCCCGAGGGTTTTTCTTCAGCGGGGCGTCGGCGCGCTGACGTTTTTATCGGATCGCGGTCAGTCGATTCGTCGGATTACGGTTAATCAGACATTCAATCAATTCGGAAAAAGCGGTCAATCTGGTGGTTGTTCGCGGACAGCCAGCCGTCCGGTCAATTAGTTGGAGTGGTAAGCGGAGACGGCTGACCAGAGCAGATGGTCGGTGGTTAGGAGAATGATGAATTTCAATATGTTTGCAAGACATTGCCGCGAACGACGCCGCCGGCAACACGGAAGCGTCGTCTATTTCGCATTCGAGACGTATAATGCGAGTTTTCTCTTTGGCTATGCTAGGCTCAGGGTGAGTTCGCCCCTGGATGCGAATAGTAGGGAGATATGTTTTGAATGCCTCAGTTGGATCTGGTAGCGCTTCCGGCCCCTCGTTCTCGCGGTGACCGTCGTTTGCATCATGATTGCCGTCGTCGCAGCGATGTACGGAAGGAAAGCACAGTGAGCGGCGACAATGGGCGGAAAACCGCGGGTTCGGTTTCATGGAAAATGACAAGGAGTTGGGTAAGCGGACAGCGCGATTGTTCAAGCTCAGCCGGACCGGTCTTGCCCGCGATATCATCTACATCCCAACGAGTGTTGGCAATGTGCTCTATTACGAGCTCTTTTGGACGGTATACGTCAATGGTGGGACCCAATCACGTGTCCGGGCTTTTCTGCGTTATCCGTTGCCCGGGCCGCTGCCTTGCATTCACATCAAGCCGGAAGGGGTGTTCGGTTTGGCCAATAACGACGTCAACACCGAATGGCAGGCGTTCAATAAGGAGTTCGACGTCAAAACGGACGACGGGCGGGTCAGCCGCGCACTTCGACCAGGCCTATGCAGGAGTTCCTCATGAATCGGATGCGCGGGGAACGCTTAGCTTTCGACGGCGACGGCGTCTTCTCTTCTTCAAGCGGTATGATCCCGAAGACACCAGGTGGTGCGTCGATCTCATGAAAGAGTTAGTGGACTACATTCCACCGGCCCTCTTCGGCAAAGACAGCAGGTTCGATCTCGACGGCGAGCTAGGAAGAGGCGTCGGGTTGAGTGCCAGCGTTGGGCTGAGCGGTGGCGGCTTTGATCGCGGTAGAGTTTAGACCCGTTGGCGGTTTTTGGCAACGGTGGTTTTAATGGTCGTGAAAGCTTCAGCAGAGATAGAGAGTATAGAGAGTTCGGACCCGATGCTGGGTTTGACAGTGACAGCAGGTTCAAACCTGATGGTGGATTTAGCCGAGATAGCGGTTTGAATGCCGGTGTTGGGCTGAGCGGTGTTGGCAGCTTTGATAACGGTGGTGGATTCGACAGTGGTGTCGGCAGCTTTGACAGCGGCAGCGGATTCGACAGCGCTAGCGGTTTTTGACGGTGGTATTGGCGGCTTTGACAGCGGCAGCGGATTAAGCCCCCTCGGTGGGTTCGACGGCGGCGATGGGCTCGAGAGGTACAGCGAGTACAGCCCGAGTGTCGGGTTCGATAGGTACAGCGGGTTTAGCTCCGGCGTCGAGTTTGACAGGTATGGCGGGTTTGACCCGGATGATCAATTTGGCGCCGACGGCGGGTTCGACAACGAGCGAGGGGCCTAGCGGTACTTTAAGTAAGGGTTGTATTTGAGTGAGTTGGCACGGCATGAGCATTCGGTGGCGATGCTGATGCCCGAAGCGAGTTTGCCTTCTGCGCGCAGATCTAGGAGGCGTGGAACCACTTTGTCTCTGAGCGTCCAAGGATCGACGGTATTGACGTAGATCTTCGTGCCGCCTTCGAATCCCGCGAGCGTGGACACCCGCCATTTGAGGAGGATGCGCCAAGGCATCGCGACGTCGGTGTCGATGGGGGCGCAATACCATTCTTCGTTTGTCGGTATTCCTCCGCCCGGTTGCGGCGTGCATGGCGTGGACGAGGTCGGACATGTCGCGTGCTCCCCGAGGGTGTGTTCCCAGGTTGGATGGCCGACGACCGGCTCCACACTTCGAGGGTGGGGTAGCGGTGGCCGAAGCCGACGATCGCGATGGCGCCGTCGTTCTCCGCGATGACGAGATTGTGCTTGGCCGCATAGTCCACCCCGGATTCGTTGTAAAGATTGGGGTTGGCGCGAACGCTCGATTTCCACCGTCTGATTGACTGAACGCTCGTCGATCGAGACGAGCTGTTTGTGACAGGTGATCAAAGGAAGCGCCGGCGGGCTTGAGCCAGTTTTGAAAAGACCCTGCACGTACGAGACGTAGCGATTTTGCTGATAGAGGTCGTGCATCGCGTTGATCGTCAACGCCCAGTAGTGCGAATGCTCCTCAGGAGTGAGGGACCCCGCCCAGCAAGTTGGGACCTATCGGTTGCGCCGTCGATGTAGTGGCGTCGTCCTGAGAATGAGATCGTGTCCGCCCCCGAAAAATGCGGGAACGCGCTCCCAGGGAGTCTTTCGTCCATGCCTGATCCCTCGAAGAACCGCTTGGATGTGCGCGCGCCCGGCAGGGATCGGCCATGTACCGTTCCATCCGTTCGCGGGCGGGCCCGTGGCATCTGATAGTCGTAGTTTTTCTCCCAGTAAGCGTAAGAGACAATCTCGAAAGAGATTGGGAACCCTGCGAAACTCCCACGGATCGGCCAGATCGTCGACAGGGAAGCCCTCGAAGGATTTCGCCGCTGGAAAGAATGCGCGATTTTTCTGGCGGCGTTTCGAGGACTCGAGACTCACAGAAAGTGCACGTGTATCCAAGGTCGGTTATCGGCCCCGAATCGGGAGTGGAGCTGGGAAGAGGACGGTTTCCGCGACCGGGCACAGTCCACGCGACAGTCCCCGTGAAAGGATTGCGCTGTTTGAGCGTTCCGTCTGCCATCCGCGTGAGGATGTCTGCCATTTAGCGCCTCGCTAGATCTGCGGCACCGATGATGCCGGCGTTGTTTCCAGTGTCGCTAGCTTGACGACGGGGGCTGGGCGGAACTCCTTGGCGGTTAAAGACTTTTCGAAGGATGCGCGCCGGAATGGCCGGCAGGTCACCCGATTCGGAGACGCCGCCCAGCCAATACGAATACGTCGGGATCGATGGCCGCGCTCAATGTGGCCATTCCAATGCCGATCCATTCGGCAATCTCGCCAAAACACTCCAATGCCGCGGGGTCATCAGCCTGTGCTGCGCGGGTAACATCCATTCCCGTAATCTCCCTGTCTCCAGCCAGCTTGAGCATGCGAGCACCGTATACGGGCGAATCTTTCAGCCAGTTGCCGTGCGATGCGTACCAATGCGCTGCCGGAAGCCTGCGCCTCCCAACATCCCAAAACGCCGCAACCGCAGCGTTGGCCGCCCGGATTGACCACGATATGTCCGATTTCTCCGGCAAATCCGCCGGCGCCGCGTAAAAGACTGCCGTCGACGATTATCCCGCCGCCAATACCCGTTCCCACGGTGACCACCACGGCCGAGGAATGCTCGCGCGCTGCGCCGAACTTGAATTCACCCCAGGCGGCTGCATTCGCGTCGTTCTCGACGACGACGTGGTAACCGGTGGTTCGCGACACCTTCTCCGCCAATGGTTCGTTGCGCCACGCCAGATTTGGAGCGAAAACGACCGTGGTGCGTTCACGATCGACGAATCCTGCGGCGCCGATGCCGATGGATTCGACGTCGTAGGAGCCTGCCAGTTCTTTCACGCATCTCGCTGATGGTGTTGGCCACCGCATCGGAGCTTGAGGCTGGCGTGGGTTTCTCACGAGAGCCAGGATTTCGCCGTTGTTGTCAACAGCTCCCTGCGGCAATCTTCGTGCCGCCGACGTCCATGCCGATGTTCACACGCATGGCTTCATTCTATCGGAAATCGAGTCATGCGAATGCCGCGATACGGTTGAAATTCCAATGACTATCTGGGGCGACTACTATTCGAGATCGATAACTTGCTCAGATCGGTAACTCGCTCGGATCGGTAACTCACTCAGATCGATAACTGCTCCAGATCGATGACTCTCGGCCCAATGGTCACCCCAAGCCGATGGCTGTTTCGAGATCACGACTGTTCCAGTTTGATTCCTATCCCAACTCGACCGGCGCGGCGAGGGCTTTGCGGTCGGAGCGTCTGGGAGTTTGATGACCTCGACCTCGAACATCCTCGCCCGGCCGCTCGCGAATATGTGGTCGATCGGCGAGGCAAGCCGATGAAAGCGGAACTCGGCTAGGTGCCGGATCGGATCCGGGGCCGCCAGTGCGTCCGAATCCTTTAACTACGCAAGCCAAGATCATTGAAGACACTAGAGTCGAAAAGGTTTCTAGAAGAACATATTTTCCCCAAACTTCCGCCAAATGGACCGGAATCGTTAGAATGAGCGTTAATTGCTTATTTGGGTATTTAATGTTGTGCAGTCTTTTGGCGGTCAAAAGGGAGGTAAACTAGTGCTCATTTATTTTGGAAGAATAATTTATGTTGATTCTCTTTTTGCCCGTGAAGTCGACGCTCGCTATGCGTCGAAGACTATTGAGATTCTCAGGGTAAAGGCGAATGAAAACACCTGTAGGTGGACAGAGCGCAGAATTCCCGCTGAGAGATGACCTGGCACTTTCCTCCTAGCGCCAGGCAAGCCATTGAGGCACCGCGGAGACGGCGGATTTGAACCCGCGAGGGGCTTTGAACCCCTACCTTCTTAGCAGGAAGGCGCACTCGACCGGACTATGCGACGTCTCCAATACGTTCAAGGATAGCGTCTTTTCTCCGATCGATCCACCGGTGTGACTACCCATTGACAGTGACGCAGGCTGATCGAGATTGATGGGCGGCGACTAGCGGATTCGGTGGGCAGCGACTACTGGGATCGGTGAGCATGGCTAATCGAATCGACCGGTGCGATCATTGGCCAGTTGACGTGTGGTCCCCTTCGCCGGCGCAAGTCTTGCAGCGCTTGATATAAGTTTGCCGCGCCTGATTTGACGGGTGAAACTGCTGGCGTGGTTCCCGTTCGCTGGGAGCAAATGCTAGGCTCGTTCAGTCGGAAATCGAGCTGGAAAGGGACCCGGACCATTGACGAAGTACCGCGGCATACAAATAGTTAATGCTCTGCTCATAGTCCTCTTTGGTGTGTCGGGTCTCTATCTGCAGATGTACCCGTCCAAATGGTACTTGTTCACGTACTACACGATTCTGTCGAATTCGCTGGTGGTGCTTTTCTTTGCTCTGCATGTGATTCTGCTCGTTACGAAGCGTAAGGGCATCCTCGGTTCGAAGCTGTACGTCCGCGCTAAAGCTGCGGTGACAACAGCTATACTCATGACGTTCTTCACTTTCGGGATTCTGCTCCTGCCGAAGACCGATCCTGCAGAAGTCATGGCTTATGACAATTTGGCGGTCCACTTCATCGTGCCCATTCTCGTCGGCCTTGACTGGCTTTTCTTCGATCCGCGCGGCCTCTACCGGCGAATCGAACCGTTGCTGTGGACGGTAATTCCCCTCATCTATCTTTTCTACGCTCTGATCCGGGAATCGTGTTCAAGATTCCGATCCCGGAGAGCAAAGAGAGTCCGTTCCTTATTTCTTCCTCAATGGATACAAGATGGGGTGGGACACTGTGGCGCTCTACTGCGTGGTTATGCTGATCCTTTTCATCCTGCTTGGGTACGTCATGTACTGGATCAAACGCAAGAAGAAGCGACGGGTCCGCTAGGTTCCGAGTTTTTGGCGAGCTAGGTTCCCTGGCACGTTAGGCTGTAAGCGCTTGGCGCGTTGCGTTTCGAACGCAAGGCGCTTCAGCCTCGTAAATCGTTCCCATGGCGTGCTCGCCGTACTCGTTTTCGGTCGAAGTCCAGCGGAGGCGCCCTCGCCGGCGGTGCGGATCTAAGTCTCGAGCCACCGTCAATGGTTTCGAAAGTGCCAGGCGGCTCTCACCAGGCCGGACCTGGGGTCGGGATGGCCAAGTGGGCCGGAACGGACGATCCGCTTCCAGCCTAGACGCGGATATTTGGGTGGCTTAAGCGAGCGCGATGTAGACGGTACAGGTGGTGCTTCCGCTCTCCACCTCGCTCAGCTCGTAATCCTCCGTGAATGCGCGCCCTGAGCTCGCCCGATTGAGTGTCATTCCACACCCGCTGCCAAGCTTGCTCGGTCGCGGCTGCGACGTCACCGTCGTCGCTCTCCCCTTTGTATACGCGGAAGCGGCCTTCTGAGCCAAAGCTTCAAGCCGTTCGACGAACTCTTTCCTCACTCCCATGACACTCAGGTCGTAATTGCCGGATTCGTCGCTTTCGTAGTTGGAGTAGCGGGAGACTATCGTTCCGTTGGGAGGCAGACTCAGCGTGAACTTCCCATTCATAATGTCGGTCCACAGATTGCCGATCTGCTTCATGCCTTCAAGTGAGTTGTTGGTGCGAATGGTGACTGCTCGCAGTTGGTAGTTCATGCTTCTCCGTTGGTAGCGTACTTCCTTTGAATCGCGGAAGGTGAGGATTCGAACCCTTGGTGCGGGGTCGCCGCACAACGGTTTTCAAGACCGTCACATTCGGCCGCTCTGTCAACCTTCCATTGTTTGATGGGCGTGTCGATTCTAGCGCATAGCTCCCTTATATGCACCGAATGCGCATTCGCCGCGAGGCCGGTGTGGCGAGCCATGCAACGATGGGTATCATCCTCCCGTTGTCAGACCTCGACCGGTTCAGCCTGTGAAAACACCTCGATCTCTAGATTTGCTGGCTCCGTGTGCCGCCCGTCCTCGCGTTGGTCTATTGCAGCCAGGACGATGCCAGGTATGACGAGTATTGCCGCCATTCCGGGCAAAACGATGCCCGAGTCATTAAGTGCGAAGCCCAGCGCCATGCATGCTCCCAGCGAGGTGAGGGCCAGTCGCAGGCTTTCCGCCGCAGAGTTCTCGAGGGCTCGAGGCCCCCAGCTTTCTTCGGCTCTGAGACGCCCTTTGCGCGTCCATTCTTTGAGACGGATGCAGCAGAGCCGTCCCCATGTACGGGCCCAAGCGATCATTCGCTTGAGCCGTGATCTCCGGTTAGATACGCCAGATTCGGCAGGTTCGCCGGGGCAGCCAGGCCGACTAGATTCGCCTGAGTGGCCGGTATGAGCGAAGTGGCCGGATTCGCCGGACTGGCCAGGTGCGCCCAGCCCGCCAATTTGGCTAGGGTTCGCGAGTTTGGCCGTGTGCGCCCAGTTCGCTCAACTGTGCGGCTTGGACGAGGGCTTTTCGCGGCCGGACTCCATCGAAGGACGCAGGAGGTTGATGAGGCAGAGGAAGAAGAGCAGAAGAGCCGCCAATACCACCCAACGGTGGGTCGATGTCGATAGCAGTCGAATGTTCGTCCCGAGCTTGCGAGCGATGACATCGAAGAGTTCGCCGTCGGCGATCGACTGAACGAAAACGCCCGAGGTGAGTGCGGGACTCGGCCGGACGCATCCAGTCGACCAGGGCAGTGCACTGGCAGCGCCCACTGTGACTATCCCAACCACCAGAATGCGGCGCCACGACAGACGTAACTTTGCGATGAGAAGGCACAGCGAGGCCCAGGGCCGGAACGAAGGATAGGACCCCGCCGAAATCGGCGCCCATCGAAGGCAACGCGTCGATCGCAGCCACCCCGAGGCCGAAGAAGAACGCCGCCCGCGGCAACTGCGTTGCCCCATCTGCGCATCTTCATTCCGAGGAAGGCCAAACTGATGATTGCTCCCGAGGCCAGCAGGGCGTACGCCTCGTTGCCCTATGCCGTAGAAACGCGCGGCGGTGAGGAGGTTGAACCCGACGGGGAGTCGGCCATGATTGGATCCCGTTGCGGCGTCGATCGCGACGAGTGCCGCGGTGCAACTGGAGATTGCGACGAGCGGGGCTAGGGAATGGAATCGGGTGAGGGGAAGCGCCAGCGCAGCGATGAGCCCTGCTCCAACCCAGCTGCCGCCGAATAGAGCGATGTAGGCGCTGGAGGCGTCCCACCATTTGAAGTAGTTGATGACGAGGCTCGCCATGGGCAGAGCCGAGAGGGTCAAGCCGGCCCATCGCCACACGCTTGGCGTACGGGCGCCGTCAGCTCCAGGGTCGACGCGTAAAAAGCGCCGCGCAAGGAAAAATAGGGAAAGAAAGAAGTAACCGACCGCCGCCCACGTCATGTATTGGACGAATTTTCCCCGGAATGTTCGCATTTTTATTGGCGTGCAGAGACTGGTCCGCAAGTTGTTCCACACGGTTCGTATAGCAAGATTCTGACTGTTTGCACGACGTCGCCGTCGGCGATCACTGAAATCGGAGACCCCGCGATTCCCTTGCGATCGGCGCCGACCCAGGTGAACAGCGTAGGAACGACGTCAAGCATCTGGATGAGGCCTCCGTGGCGTACCGAATCGCTGCCCGCTAACCCCACCGGTATGAGCCGGCCGTTCGCGGAGACATCGGCCATGACAAAAAGTTGCATGTACGAGTAAGTGTCGATGTCGACCGTGGACATGACAACGACGCGAGTCCCCGGGGGAACGCGTTCGAGGATCGACTCGACTCGCAGCGTGTTGATAGCGGAAAAAGCTTGCCGTCCCGGCTGCAGGGTGGAACCATCCACGGTGTCTGGTGGCGTGGGGTTCTCTGGGCCGATGACGTCCGTGGGGCTGGGTGTGGTTTGCGGGTCACTTTCCAGTTCTTTGCGTTGCTCCTGGAAGAGCTGGCGAGCCGCATCGCGTTCTTCGTCGGATGCGTAGCTTTCGGCGTCGGCGTCGACGATCGTGAGGTCGTACTTCTTCGCGCTGCGTGCGGCCTCCTCGCCCAGCTCTTTGACGGTCAATGGGTTGGGAGTAGTGATTGGTGGGAACGTCCCCCGCCTTGTTGGCAAGAACATAGGCTCCGCCGTCGCCGATGCTGTGAGTGGTGACGCCTGCCCTGTGCAGCGATCGGGCGAAGCGGCCGAGCCGTGCTTTGGGATCGGTCGCTTCTAATGCCCTGGTGTAACGGTCCCAATTGGGAAGCACGTCGCCCGCGGCAACCGGCGGTTGCGCGCATGTTGGGGTGGTGGCTATTGCTCGTTCGGAGATTTGGCGGCCGGCAGAGATGGCGAGCCACGTGTCTACCGGACAGGGCGCTCCACGCGTCGATAGGGGAACGAGATTCGCCATGGCTCCCGAAGCGCCGAGTGCTGCCAGTTTGGGAGCGCTGGCATGGTCGAGGTGGTCCCAACGCAGGCCTCCGGTCACCACAACGACGGTGCGGCGCTTGCCGTTCTTGCCGGTGGCGGCTGGAGCGACGGCATTCTCCGGCTTTCCGCCTTCGTTCTTGGTGATCTTGGCATGGCTTCGAGTCGTGGCATGAGCGCCGTCTGCCGCCTGCGCGAGATCCGGCCTGGCGATGAACGCGGTCAGCACAAGGAAGACGAGAGACGCCAAAGCGCCGAGGCGCCGTGCACGCGCTGCCATGGGACTCCTTTCGCCGACCATGACCATCCTATCGCCGAGCGATCCTTTTGGGTGGCTTTGCGTGACTGCCTCGACGGTTGCGGGCGCCAAATCTCGACGGTTGCAGGCGCCGAATCTCGACGGTTGCGGGTGCCAAACGATGTGTTTCTGTTTTTCCGAGGACGCTCTTGATGTCCCTGGAATCACCGGCGTGCTTTGTTGGCGGGTTGCACCGGTCACGCTGGTCATACCGTTTCGGACCTCAGTGCGTTTCTCGTTCGATCCTCAGTGTAATTTTCGCGCCTGCGATTCACGTTTCGATACTTGTGGTTCGATCGGGTGGCCGGCGTTGAACTCAGCCAGGGCGTGGGCGGCGCTGGCTTTAAGGTCGCCGTCTGGCCCGGCTGCCGCTCGAAGCCTTTCCGCCGCGGGCGAAGCTATCAGGTCGGGAACCGCGGCCAGGTCCCTCCGCGCAGCCGAGGAAATCAGCGGCGGGTTCGAGCCATGTGAGCAGATTAGGGAGGCTTTCTGCCAGGGCATGCATTCGCCGTCGGCGGACTCAATGAACTTAGCGCGAGCCCCGTAGCGCGCACCCCTCCACTTGTTGGTCTCGGAGAAAGTGGGCCGGCAAAGTGAGCAGCTCGCGTCCGGCGTCAAGCTCGCGCGAAGCCGTTTCGACGAGCGCGTGCACAAAGGCCGCTATGGCACGAATTTCGGCGAGGTTGGTGGCCGAATCGCAGGCGCGCACCTCGATGGTGCTGAAGCCGGGGGACGGGCGGATGTCCCATCGGATCTCGTTGAATTCGCGGATGGCGCCGACGCCGATCAGGTCGCTCGTTATCCGCTCGAGGTCGCCCCAAGAATTCAGGTGCAGCGGCAGGCCGGCGGTTGGCAGCTGCTGGAACATCATCGCTCGGTTGTCGGCATACCCCGTATCAATGCCGTCCCAGTAGGGCGAGGCGGCCGATATCCCCAGCAGGTGGCCGATTTTCGGCGCTGAGGAAGTTGTGGATGGGCGCCACTTTGCGGCGGTCCTCAATGCCCACGTGCACGTGCGTGCCGAAGATGACCATCTGCCGCCCCCAGTAGCGGGTGCGTTCAACGAGGTCCTCGTAGCGTTCTGTCGCCGATACGGGCTGTTCACCGGGGCGAGAAAAGGGATGGGAGCCTCCGCCCGAAAGGCCGACGCCCAACTCTTCGGCGTAAGGCATCGTGACCTCGATGGCCTCAAGCATATCGGCCGCGCATTCATCGACGCTCACGCGTTTGCGTGAAACGAATTCGAGCATATTCTGGGTGCATCTCGCCTTTTGACGAGCCAGCAGTTGCTGGTGTGGTGGGCGTCCACCAGGATCCCTGGCCGCCTTTTGGCTTAGTTCAGCGTTTTCGGGTCGACGATCTGAACCTCCCATTCGAGCCCGATCGTCGAGCGCCCGAGTCGCGAAAAGAGATGGACATGCGATCACCGCCTGTATGTGGCTGACGAATTTCGTGATCAATCTGTTGGATTCTTCGACCTCGGCGGCGTCGCAGCGGGCGATGACCGCCGCTTTTTTCGTCCGCCGGGTAGTAGGTGTCTCCGTACGTGTTGATGCGAATGCGCATCCCCTCCCGAGTGATCTCGGGGTGGAACTGGGTTCCGTAGACATTCTTGCCCCACCGCACCATTTGTACGCGACAGTGTTCACCTGTGGCAAGGATCGTTCCATCGCCGGGCACGTTGCCGACGGCTTCGGCATGGCCCGTGTACCCGTAAAAAGACCTGCGGCATGTCGGCGGTCAGCGGGTCGTTTGCCGCTTCGGGCGTGAGGGTCATCCGCGGGGCCTGAAGATCCTCGCCGTGCCCCTCGATAAGGTTGCCGCCCAGAGCCTTTGCGATCGCTTGCAGGCCGAAGCAGATCCCGAGGGTTGGGACATCCTCCTCCACGAGTCGTTTGCTGAGCGCAAGGATGCGACGTTCCATGAGTTGGTGTTCGCGGCTCTTGTGGTTTTCATCTTCCCCGAAGCCGAAAGGCGATCCGGTAATGATCACCCCGGAGTACCGGGAAAGGTCGAGGTGTGCCGGGTCGACGGCGTCCTCGTCGACGAGGGAGACGGCCTCAATGCCCGTGATTCGGATCGAGACGGCCCCCAGTCGATGATGGTTTCGAGCTCGTCATCTGCAATGGCGCCGGGCATTCGACAGACCGCCAGCAGGAAGGGCTGGGCGGTCTCGAACGATATTCGGCGTCTTGGTCATTCCGATAGTTTAGATGGCCGACGCCGAATGGAGGAAAACGTCCGGTGGGTGGGAAGGACGGCGGGCCCGAACGGTTGCGATCCCTGCTTAGCGCGCTAGCTCATGTGAGAAATCCATGGTGGCAGTGTGCAGAAGGTCGTGTTGTAAGTGCGTGGAAATAAAGGACTGCATTCTGCAGCCTGAAATTCTGGGAAATACCAAGGTGAATACAATTCGTTCATGTTTTGCGACTCCAAAAGGAAAACGTGCCCTTCCAGACCGTCTGGAAATCATTAGATACATTGAGTTAGCATCAGTTCTATAACGATAACTTCAAACCACTGGTCTTAAGCAAAAGCTTTTTGCGCAGAACCACAATTCAGGTCGAGAGCAATGTTTCCCGTTAGCTCTTAGACATCGTCAACCTTAAAGCTTGCATACAACGATCTGCAACAACAAGATGAAGAGTCCCAAAGGAGGCTTGATTTCATCGCGTCGCAAATCCAGGAAGGCAAAAGTGGTGTTGATCCCTGGGACGGCCAGAAACAAAAGGATATCAAGTCCTACAACTACTTCAAAAACGACTTGGGAACACAAGATCCTGCACCTGATCAGCAGCTGATTGACGAGATAAACACGCTCATGAATGGGCAAGGAGGCTGATCAAAACGGCGTAAGACCATCTTGCGGCAGTATTTTGAGGAAAGGGCGAGGCCGTCGGCGTCGGTACTTCTGGTGACCGCGTCGGCGGCCTTCGAGACTCCTCTTGCAAGTGGAACCGGTAAGCCAACAAAACTAAAGTTCAAGAATGCCTTTTATGCTTCATGTCCGGCCAGAGGTTGTAATCTACATGTGAGAGTGCCGGCTTGCGGGTCGTGCTCGAGAGCCTCATTTGCCCGGGCTGGAGTAAGACCATTCTTGCCCGTCAATATCTATAGCTATGCCAATAGCATCGAACAACTCTTCCAAATCGCCAAATTTCTTCAGCTACCGCGCTTTCCTCTTTCCCGCTTAAATCGGTTTAAAGGAAACATGTTAGCCATAAATATTGAATATCCTTTCAAAATCAGAACCAACATTAAGCATACGTTATACTCGTGCGGTTCTATCTCGACTTTTACTTATAACTCATGGGGTTGCGATTTTTAACGATGCCTCATCTTTATTCGTGTAAATAGTATACTTTTTTAAACTTTCGAGCATTTATCCCATAATGTCTTGCGGCAAATAGGGTGTACTCCTCCCCCATGAAACGGGTAATTTTGTTTGTTTCGCGGACTTTGAAAGGCATAGCATGGGGAATCGCTTTTAAAATATATGAATTTTTTAATAGGAAGGAAGTGCTCGCATGTTTTTTCGGTGGTCCAAGCAAGAACGTACATCATCTTTTTAAACAGCCCGATTATGATAATCTTTCAACTCTGGTTGGTCGCCTCAAAAGGGCTGCAATAGATGCATATATGAGAAGCCAGGGTTTTTCGTGTATCTGATAGATATTACAGTCAGCAGATCGGCATGAATCCTGATTATGGTGACTTAAATGCGTACATTGTTCGCCCCTGATGAAGCAGGCAACGGTGGAGGGGAGGGTGTGAATGGTCCATTCATGCATGCTCCATTCACGTATGTCGATGAGTTTGAGGGTATCTGTAACTTTATTGACGGTAAGTTGGAGATGTGGTACGGACTTCCGTCCCCCTCTGGCTTCGATACGTATATTTCAGCGTATAAAGAGGCGATTGGAAAGATCTGCAGTGATGACAGCGGTGCTGTGGAGGCAGACGGCAACGGTGCGAGCATCGGAGGAGGGCAGCTCAAAATGCTCGATGGTGTTTCTCCTGGCCTTATTGGAGTCAATCTTCAAGGATTGGTGCACAGTGCGTCTTCGATGAAAGGCAAGGTGATGAATGCTTTTCGTTCTCAATTCGCATTGACATTACCCCGCGTGCTTAAAAATCTTTATTTGGCCGTGAATGTTCATTACTCTACCCTTGCCGCAGAGAGGGCTGTCATAGATGAAGCTAGAGAAAAGATCAGCTGTTTAGTTGCTGATGCGACAAGAGCGTTCAACGCTGTTGCACATGACAACGGTGCATCAAGTAGCTTTTGCTTTGGGACATAGCTGGAGTCGCTTTTGAAATAGCGATGCTTCCTTTTGGAGGTGGAGCTGTTTCGCTAGCGCTTGCAGGAGCTTCGGCTTCCCTTCATCTATTACGGGCTGGTGTAGAAGAGGTGGAGAGGATGCAGGAGCACGAATTAGGTTCATCGACGTACGAAGAAGTCCGAGATAACTTTGAGGCTATTGTGGACGCCCTTGGGGTGGAAGTGCGAGGCTGCGAAAAAGTTATTAATGATAATTTAACGCACAATATGGGAGTTATTCAAGGGGATGTTTGTGGCGCAGGGCAACAACAAAATGGAGGTCGTTGCGAAACGTATGACACAGTTCGCTTCCACTTGCTCCCCGCCTCTATTCACGACATAGAAGAAGCCGAGAATGTGGATATAAATGAAAATGAGGTCAACTTGATGACGACTGAAAGTAGAGATGGAGGTTATATGCCGAAAATTTATAGCGAGGTTGTTGAGTCGGCGAATAAGTTGAACGATATAACTATGTCTCACGCCAGCTAGACGCACTTCCGGCGATTTTTGGCATAGGTGAAGTAGGGCCAGGGAGTTCGTTTGACAGTCTTAAACAGGTAATACATGAATTATTACTGGATCTGTCTTGGCGCGTCGAGATGGGCATAGTGAACTTGCGGGCTGCCGTGAACGACATAGCTCAGCAAGACGAGGAATCGGCGAGACAGCTCGAAAGCATTGCCGCCTTAGTAGACGAAGGAGCGGCATCAATCCTTGGGATCAGGAATCGCAAGGAAGCGCGAATCTTAGGACTCTTCCTGACGGTATTGACTCGGATGCACTTTCGGGAATTGAAAGTTTAATGAAACCTAGTTAGGCCGAAGCGGGGATTTCTAGATGTCTTTGGCAAGCAGTCCGTTTTTAAGGTGAATGAACTGGCGGTATCGGACGTAAAGGTTTTGTTCGGATCCTTTTAAGCAGAATCCACATACAGCTTCCAGGAGGCCCTCGTTCGCTTTCTGAATTTTAGTAAATAGAACCCATTCCGTACAAAAGATAAGTGTCCTGTGGTGAAAGTCGTGAGAATGTATAGCCAGCGTTTATAACAGGAGTTCGAGGACGAGGGCAAGGCCGTCGGCGTCGACGCTTGTGGTGACGGCGTCGGCGGCCTGTTTGACCGACGGGTTGGCGTCGCCCATTGCCACGCCGAGGCCGGCCCAGCCGAGCATCTCGACGTCGTTGCCGCCGTCACCCACCGCAAGCGTGGAAGACGGCGCGGCGCCGCAGCTCTGCCTGACGTCCTCCAACGCGGCAGCCTTCGAGACGCCCTCGGGGAGACGTCGAGCCAGCCGTCCAGCCGATCGCGTACTCGACGCCGCGCAAACCCGCTGCGTGCACCGCGTCCATGAGCTCGCCCTGCGCCCATGCCCGGGTAGCGAACCGTCAAGCGGGTAGCGTCGGGGACCGCCAGCTCGTCGATCGGGACGACGACGGACGGTCCCGTCAGCTCGCCGTCGGGGAAATGCGCGGTCAAGCGCCGCGGTTCGTCGAGCGACTCCACCGCGTACAGCGCCTCAGGGAAGCTCGGCGTGCAAAGCCGCGACCTGCCGCGAGGGATCAAAAGGTGTGGACGTTGAACGCTTCGTCCCGCGCCAAATCCAGCGTGATCGCGCCGTTCGAACACACGGCCAGCCCGTTGGCGATGCCGACCTTATCCAAAGCCTCGCGAGTGCCGTAGATGCCCTGCCGGTTGCCAGGCAAATCCGCGTCCCCGCCCGCATATGCGCCGAGATCGCCTCGCCCACCCGTGGCGAAAGCGTGTTGTTGTGCCGAAGAATCGTGCCGTCGATGTCGAGGGCCACAAACAGATCCGGTCCCCGCCCGGGCAGGCCGGACCCCTCGACCGCCTCGGCCAGAGACTTCATGGCTGCAGCGGCCCGCGGTTTGGCCGAACCCTCGGCCGAAGGTTTCGAAGTTGAGGGTTTGCGCGAAGCCTCAGAAACGAGAAAAGGGTCTTCGGGAACAGAGTCGCCTTCGGAAGCCGGGCGTTCGTCAGGCAATGGGCTCGAATCTCGCGCCCGCCAAGGTATGGCCGCAGCGCCTCGGGGATGTACAGCGAGCCGTCGGCGCGCTGGTGGTTCTCGAACAGGGCGACCAGCCAACGCGTGGTCGCGAGGGTCCCGTTGAGCGTGGCCGCCGTGCGGGTCTCGCCGTCGAACCGTTCCCGGATGCCAAGCCGCCGCGCCTGGAAAGTGGTGCAATTCGACGTCGACGTGACCTCCATGAAGCGGTTCTGAGTGGGGAGCCAGGCCTCGCAGTCGAACTTCTGCGCGGCAGAGGAGCCCAGGTCGCCGGCGGCTGTGTTGATGACGCGGTAAGGGAGCTCGACCTTCGCGAGCATCTCCTCCTCCCACGCGAGGAAGCGGCGATGCTCCTCCTCGGCCTCCTCCACGCGGCAGTAGGAGAACATCTCCACCTTGTTGAACTGGTGGACGCGAATGATCCCGCGCGTGTCCTTGCCGTAGGAGCCGGCCTCGCGGCGATAGCAGGAGGACCACCCGGCGTAGCGCAGCGGGCCGTTCGAAAGGTCGACGATCTCGTCCTTGTGGTATCCGGCCAGGGCCACCTCGGAGGTGCCGACCAAGTACTGGTCGTCCGCGGGAAGATAGTAGATCTCGTCCGAGTGCGCGCCCAGGAAGCCGGTTCCGGCCATGATGTCCGGATTGACGAGGGTCGGCGTGGTCATCATCGTGAAACCAGCGGCCTCCGCCTGATCAACGGCCATTGTCAGCAGCGCGAGCTCCAGGCGCGCGCCCACACCCTTGAGGTAGTAGAAACGCGAGCCGGAGACCTTTGTGCCACGCGCCATATCGATCGCGTCGAGCGCCTCGGCGACGTCGAGGTGATCCTTCGGCTCGAAATCGAAGGCGCGAGGCTCGCCCACGTGCTTGAGCACCTCGTAATCCTCCTCGCCGCCGGCCGGAACGCCATCCAGCACGATGTTCTGAATTGCCGCATTGGCCTGAAGGTAGGCCTGTTCGGCCTCGTTCGCCGCAGCCTCCAGTTGCTTGACGCGCTCGGCCAGCGCCTTCGCCTCGGCCAAAATTGCCGGGCGCTCCTCGGGCTGGCCTTTCCGATCGAACGCGAGAGCTCCTTCTGTGAAGCCCGGGTGGTCTCGAAGGTCTGAAGGGCCGACCTGCGGGCCTCGTCGGCAGCCAACAGCGCATCGACCGAGGCTTCGTCGTTTCCGCGGCGGCGCTGGGACTCGCGCACCACATCGGGATTCTCGCGTACAAAACGGATGTCAATCATGGAGTCAATTCTACGACGTCGTCTGCGATGCTTGCAGATGGCGCTTGATGCTCACCGATGGGATTACCCTTGGAGCATGACATGGCAATGGTGGCTGACGTTCATCCCTGGCGTTCGCAGCCCTCGGTATTTCCCTGCACAATCGCGCTTCCATCGGCGCGTTGAAAAGCAGAGCTCACGCAGGCCCATGCAACGGCGTCAGAGATCACAGCACCGCAAAATTCCCCCGCATCCGCCAAAACCGTGGCGGTTATCGTCAACCCCACGAAAGTCATGGACATGTGGGAGCTCAAGACCGTCGTTGAACGGATTGCTGCGGACGCCGGATACCCTCCACCCTCTGGTTCGGGACGACGCCGGAGGACCCCGGCATCGGTCAGGTTCGGGCAGCCATCGCCGAACGGCCGGCCGTGGTCGTGGCCGCCGGGGGGCGACGGGACGGTTCGCGCCGTCGCCGGGCAGCTTGCGGAACCGACATCCCCTGGGAATTCTTCCGCTGGGAACCGGCAACCTCTTGGCACGCAATCTCAACTTGCCTCTCAGCTCGCCCCTGAGCGACCTCGCCACCGTGGCGCTCTGACGGGCAGGCCTCGCCGCATCGACGTCGGCAGAATCAGCGCACCCGGAACCAACCGAAGAACAACTTGAACGTATCGCCCGAATCGACCCGAGCGCCAAGCCTTTCGCCGGGCGAGAGCCCTTCCTTGTCATCGCCGGAATGGGATTCGACGCCGATGTCATGAACGACGCCGACCACGGGCTCAAGCATTCGATGGGGTGGGGCGCCTACCTGGTCTCCGGTTTCAAGTTCATGAGGCGCTCGCGGGTGAAAGCGACGGTGGTTGCCGGCGACGCGACCAACGGTTTCGACGTAGAGGCGAGATCGATACTCTTCGCTAACTGCACACGCCTTCCCGCGGGCTTCGTGCTGGCTCCCGATGCCCGCATCGATGACGGTTGGCTCGATTTGGTGCTTGTCGATACGAAGGGATGGATTTTCGGTTGGGGTGATGTCATACGCAGGATGGGACTCCACGGGATCGGTGTGCGCAAGAAAGTGCTGCCATCGGTGGGGTCCATCGATTGGCGGCGTATGCGTTCGGTCACCGTTGCCACCGAAGAACCGGAATTCGTTGAGGCCGACGGCGACACCCTCGGTTACGCCTCCAACGTCACCGCAGAAATCGAGCGGTGGGCGCTCACCGTCCACGTGTTGTGACGGCTTTGGCGGTTGGGATGAATTCGCTTATCTGTTTATCTGTGCCCGGCCAGCAGCCTTTTATTTGTGCCCGGCCAGCAGTCTCGACGAACTCGCGGCCGGCCCGAAAATCGGCGTCGGATGTTCCGGGGCGCGGCCTGATCTTCTCGCCGCTGGCCGAAGGGTAGGAGCCGAGGAAGATGACCTGCGGGCATACGCGATGCAAGCCGATGAGAACCGCTTGGATGCGTTCGTCGCACAGGTGGCCTTCGGCGTCGATCGAGAATGCGTAGCGGCCCAGCGAATCGCCGATCGGCCGCGACTCGATCCGTGAGAGGTTGATGCCGCGAGCGCTGAACTGTTCGAGCATACTCAGCAGCGCGCCGGCCTCGTCGTGCGGGAGCTGGACGAGCAGCGTCGTTTTGTCCGCCCCCGTTCTTTCAGGGCTGCTGCCCGGGAAGGCCCACCATGATGAAACGGGTGATCGCTCCGGGATTGTCGGCAACGTCGTCGGAAAGCGATTCGAGGCCCATGAGCTTGACGGTTGCGGGGGGCAGAGGGCCGCCTCGAAGCCGGGGCTGTCCGATTCGGCGAGGGTTTTTGCGCCCGCCGCGGTGGAGGTGGCGGGCACGTGCACGACCGGGCCCAGGTGCTCTGCGATCCACCCGCGGCACTGTGCCCAGGCGTGTGAATGAGTTGAAATGGCATGGATGTCTTCGCGTCGCGTTCCGGGTTTCACCGCGAGAGAGAAAGTGATCGGCACGAGCATTTCTGCTTTTGATGTGCAGCGCCGAGCCATCGGTTAAAGCGTCGAGAGTGGCGTTGACGCCGCCTTCGACCGAGTTTTCGATCGGGCACGACGGCGTAATCGGCATCCCCGATCGTACGAGCCTGAGCGCCATCGGCACGTCGAGGGCCGGAATTTCCACCGAATTCGGCGGACTCTACCTGTTTCAACGCCGCGTATGTGAACGTTCCCGCCGGGCCCAGGAATGAAAAACGCAACGGGGCTTGCTCGCTCGTGCTCATGCGCCTCCCTTTCTCGCTCGCATACTTTACCTTTCGGTTTGCCCGTGTAAGCGCCAACCCTCCGAGACGCGATCCGAACTAGGGGCCGTCACATGTGAGCGAGGCGCGCTCGGCACCGGTGCGTATGGTCTCCATTGTGTCCGTTAGGCTGGAAGCATGGTTCTTCGCTCCGCCCGCAAAACGGTTGTTGTTGTGGTGGCATTGCTCGCGATTCTCGCAGGGGTGTGCGCGCCCGCCCGGGCGCATGTCGGAGCCGATGTCGCGGCGGAGAAAAAGGGAAGGGTCCGGTCGTCGTCATTGCGTTCTCTGGCGTCAGTTGGACGAACTGACCCGGAAAAACAGCGCTCAATCTTTACGCCTTCGGCAAAAAGCTGCGGTTTCGAACATAGTTGCGCGCACGATCCGTGAGACGACCTGTCCAATCGAAGGAGTGGATTGCCCTTGGCTCGAGTCAGCGCACGATTGATGACGGTTGTCGAATCCCAACCGTCGACGGCGCCAAGCCGGCGCGATGGGGCGAACTGAAGAAGTCCAATTCGACCAGCAGCTACAGCGCGAAGATTGGAAGGCTAGGGCCAATCACTCGAATCGCGTAAAACGTTTGCCATCGGCCCGGGGCAGCCCTTGCCCTCGCTACCGAGCAAGGCCGTATACCCGGTCATTACGCTGATCTCGAGCCTTTGCCGCTTTCCGGCGAAGACGCCGACGTCGACGCCGCGGCCCGAGCCTATTCCCGTTCCGATGCCGAGCTGACGGTTGTGGACCTGGGGGCCGTGCGCTATCCCGGCAACGAGCTGAGTGCCAATCACCCGGTCGAAGTGCCGGGGTTTCCAGCTGCATGCGCGAATACTTCACCCCTGAAGGCAGGATTCCCGAAAGTGTGACGCGGCAGGTCTCCTCCATCGATTCGCTGTTTCGGGCGGCTCGTGAAGCAGATCCGCAGAAGACTCCCCACGCGACGATCGTGGCGGCGAACGTCGGGGACGCGGATTCCGCCCGCCCGCACCTGGGATACTTCGCCGCCACCGGGCCGCGTATCGGGGGGCCGTCGCTGGCGACGTCCGACTCGACAAGGCAGCCCAGGGCTTGTCCAGCTCACCGACATCATGCCGACACTGATCGGTTGGCTCGGCGGCGATATCTCTGCTCCCGAAGGTGTGGTCGGCTCGTCGATCACAACCGTCGAATCCGACGACAGGGGCCGCCAACATCGCCCATCTGACCGAGGATCATCAGCGCACCCAGGTCACCCGCCCTTTCCGGCCCCTTTTACGTTCTACTGGCGTCTCTTTTGGCAGTGCTGCTGGGAATGTGGGCTATTCGCAAGTCTCCAAGGTGGACGGAGAATCGCGAACGCTTCTTCCTCCAACTGAGTGCACTCACGGCCGCCCTCCCGGTTTCCACCCTGCTGGTCAACCTCATTCCCTGGTGGCGAATGCGCAATCCTTCAGCCGGTCTGCTCACCGGACTTGTGCTCGTTGCGGCGGTCATCGCGCTTGTTGCGTTGAAAGGAAAGTCGCCATTCTTTCCGTGCGCGGTGATCGGCGGCATTACCGCGGCGACTCGCCCTTGACGTGGCCCTGGACGGGCTCTGGCGCGGCTATTCCCTGCAGCTGGCGTCCTTGCTGGGCACGCAACCGCTCGTGGGGTGGCGTTTCTACGGGTTCTCCAACAATGCGGTCGCCATGTTCGTTGCCGGGCTCGTTCTTGCACTTACCTGGTATTCCTCGCGCTTTTCGAAGAAGGCCTCGTTGTGGCCATCCTTGGCGTGGGCGCGTATGCCGTGGTGCTTGACGGGCTGGCCGTATTCGGGGCCGATTTCGGCGGGCCGCCCGTCATCGTCGTCGGCCTGGGCGTACTGCTGACGATGGTCGTGGACAAACGCTTGACTTGGCGTCGGTTTGCCGCGGTGTTCGCCGCCGCTGTGGCGGTTTCCTTCGTCTTCGCCTTGCTCGATTATCTTCAGCCCGCTCCCCGCCGCTCCCACCTCGGGAAATTCTTGGGGAGTTTCCTCGACGGCGGCGGACTCGGCATCGTGCGGCGGAAGGCAGCGCAAATATTCGAGGAAACATACTTTTCGATCCCCGTGGTCCTCGCGATCCTCGCCGCCGTCTGCTTCGTCTGCTGGCGATTGGGCCAGACGCGGAGTTTTCGCGAGGTTTCGGATCGAAGACCACGTGATGAGGCGGTCGGTCGTTTCGTTGGTTTTCAGCGTTGACCGTGGCCGCCATGCTCAACGATTCGGGGATTACCATGCCGGCCGTCGGGATGATTGTGGCCGTTCCCTTATGGTTTGTCGCCGCTCTTCGGACCGAAGAATCTGCTGACGCATCCTAAAATGCTTTGCGGGCTGCAACTATTGTAAACATATGGTGTTGGCTGCCTTTGGAGTGAAGCGAAATTCGGCTATGGCGCGAAACTAATTAGCATTCGCGATTCCATATTCTTACGAAAACGCAAATAACCGTGTATGCACGTTTCTGTTGGCCTTCATGGGGTGTAACGCGTAAGTTATCTGAATAAAATGTGCGCAAGGTGGCAAGTTTGTAAGTCGTAAAAATTGACAATTTGCGGTTGAATGCCACCTGGGTGACAGATTTGCGGAGGATAAGGTTTACTTCGTTCTGCTTTTGCTTAAGCTATTTTGCGTTACTTGAGGTGGCTTCGTGAGGTTGCTTGGCTAAGACAGGTCATCTGCCTGATGAGAGCCGCACGCACCTGTACGTCTACCAGGATCTACAACGTCTCATCGAGGCGCGAAAGGGGATTGCGCGCACGGGACCAGGCGGGGCGGATATGCCGTCCGTTGATCCGGGCCAGCTGGCCAATGAAGCCAACGTCGCTCAAGATTGCGCTTCCAAGAGCCAGCAAATGAGAGTGGGAAAATACCGCGGGATCGATTTCTGGAAGATCTCCGGTGGCGAAGCTTCATCTAAGGTGACGAGCACGGCCGAATATCTTTCAGGGGAGCTCAGCTAATCGAACGCAGCTTGGACGAATACTGAACAACCTTGTGGACACAATGAAGATGGTCGAAAACAGGGACATGGACGAGGCGCAGTTGTATACGCCCGGGGATGCTCCGGCAGATTCAGGCAGTTACGCGCAGGGGAGGTGGCGCCGGAGGGACTGGCGGTGGTTCGGCGATACCGGAGGAGCCGACAACGGTTCAGGCAGTGCCGCTTTGGGCGATATGCGCAATCTCATGGGCGGCGGCGCACCCGACCCGTCAGCCTCGGGGTGGATGGCGCTACGGGAACTGTGGGTCCGGCTCCGATGCCCAACGTCGACACCTGGGAACCCGTACCGATGCCAGAAGCCGAGGGAACGGGAACCCTGGCTCCCATGCCGCAGGCGGAGAGTTCGAGCACCCCGGTTTCTCTTCGGCAGGAATGGGGCATAGCCAGCTGGCGCGCTCGTCGGGGGCTGAGCACAGTTATGGTTCGCTTGTCGGTTCTGGAAACGCCGACGGGGCAGCGGTAGGTCCGGCTCCTATGCCTAACGTCGAGACTCCGGGAACTCCTGCGCCGATGCCGGAAGCCGAGGGAACGGGAACTCTGGCTCCCATGCCGCCGCAGGCGGAAAAACTCGGGCATCCTCAGCTTTTCACCCGCACGGCAGCGCATTCGGTGGGAAGCTCATCGACGTCGGCATTGATGCCTGACCTCGGGTCCTCAAGCGGTCCCGCAGCTATGCCACATGCTGAAGTTTCCGGCAATCCTGTTCACATGCCTCAAGCGGAGGTTACGGGTCATCCGGTCCACATGCCTCAAGCGGAGGTTACGGGTCATCCAGTTCACATGCCTCAGGCAGAGGTTACGGGTCATCCGGTCCACATGCCTCAAGCGGAGGTTACGGTCGTCCAGTTCACATGCCTCAAGCGGAGGTTACGGGTCATCCGGTCCACATGCCTCAGGCAGAGGTTACGGGTCATCCGGTCCACATGCCTCAAGCGGAGGTTACGGGTCATCCAGTTCACATGCCTCAAGCGGAGAGTTCGAGCACCCGGTTTTTCTTCGGCAGGAATGGGGCATAGCTATGGCGCGCACATGTCGGGGGCTGAGCACAGTTATCGGTTCGCTTGTCGGTTCTGGAAACGCCGACGGGCAGCGGCAGGTCCGGCTCCGATGCCTCACGTCGAAACCTCGGGAACTCCTGCGCCGATGCCGGAAGCCGAGGGAACGGGAACTCCGGCCCCATGCCGCATGTTGGGAATTCAGGCGACTCGACGCGTACTCCCGCCACTGCCTGACGACCGAATCCAACTTCACAGATAGCCCGAGCTTCGTTTGCCGACCGATCGGCATTAAGAAAGGACTTTCTCCATGCAATGGAGCGATATCACCGACTGGAACGAAACGACTCTCGAAAGCGAGTACAACGCCTTATGCAATCGAGAGAGAAATGCTGAAGCGTGGGGCACGAGATTCTCCAGCTTAACAGCGGGACGAGTTGGCAGGGTCAGGCGCGTCAGGCGGCTGATGCGCGAGTGGAGGAAATAGACAAGGATGTTTCTCAGTTCATCGTCAACCTACGTGCGATGAAAACCGCGACGTCCTCGATGCAGCAGGGTATGGGCGTAGTGGAAGGCCTTGTGAGGGACGCGCAATCGCATGCCGACGGCTCTGGTCTGACCATTCATCCAGACGGTACCGTGGAGGATACGAGTGGTGTTGATTGGGGCGACGTGGCTACGAGTAGCAGCGATGAACCCAGCGACTTACCTTTTTCCGGTAGGGGGCCTAGCCGTATCGGCTGGGACCTCCTACGAGTTGAATAAAGCCGCGAGGCAAAAGGCGGTGAAGGAGTGTGCGGATCGCGTTGAGAAGGCGGTTAAGAAAGCCGATGAGATAGACAAGGCATATTCGAAGGCGTTGGGCAATATTGAAGAAGGCAAGGTTAAGCCGGAAGGTTCTCTTAAGCATACGCTGGATGGGCCTTTGCCTATGCCTGAGGATACTAGCGATACGCGCGCGGTGGCCGAATGGTGGGATTCGCTCGAGCCGCGAGGAGAGAACGGCTCGCCGACGAAGAACCGGATCGCATCGGCAACCTTGACGGCGTCGACGCCTGGGCTCGAGACAGGGCCAATCGCCATCGGCTGGACAGGGATTACGCGGATCTGAACAGCAGGAAAGAGTCCAACGAGAAGAAAGTCGCCGACTATGAAAAGTGGAGGCCTCTGCCGCAATAGGGTGCCTGCGCCCCGCAGCGAAGACGAATACAACCGTGCGAAGAGCGAACTCAACAGGCAGGCGGAACTCGACAAACTCAAAACTGCACTTTGAGGAAGGTGCCATACAACGGTACGTCGCAGCTCCTTCTTTACGACCCCGTCGAACCCGGCGAGAATCAAGATCAGCTCCATGCGGCCGTGACGGTAGGCGACGTCGACAAGGCTGACAATATAGCGGTGCATGTGGGCGGGTTGACGACGAGCGCTGATAACAACGTCGTCGGGTACACCGCCGAAATGGCCAATGTGCCGGCACGGGCCGGAGGAAACACGGCCTCGGTCATGTGGTTCGATACGACCCTCCGCAGGCGGGAGCGGGCTCGAACGGCCTCTTCACCGTGTCCGAAACCGACGCGCGCGGCTGCGGGAGGCCGACTTGTCCCACTTCCTCGAAGGGCTGCACGATTCGCGGCAGGGCAGCGGGGAGGGTGGCGATCCGAGAATCACCGCCCTAGGCCACTCCTACGGTTCGACGACCCTGGGATACGCCCTGACGCAGGTGCGCGACGGTGTCGTCGACGCCGGAGTCTTCTACGGGCCGCCGGGAGTCCCGCCAAGGACGTCCCCGATTTCAACGTGCCCTCGGACAGCGTCTACGTCATGAAGAACGACCAAGACATCATCGGCGCCGTGCCAAACAACGGGCCGATGGGCTTGGCTCCCGGCTCCGACATGACCCAGCTCAGCGATCCCACGGAAGTGCCCGGCATCCAACACATCGAAGGGAACCACGGAATCGACCCCGTCTCTCCTGCGGTCGGGGCGGCTGGGTCGCTTCTTATCCCTGGCCTGGGTCCCTTGGTTGACTCAGGCTAGCGAGGGCTACAGCGATCACGTCAACTATTTCCGACAGCACCAATCACCAGGATGCAGAGACGCAGGAGGATATCCATAAGTCCCCTGCAACAACAAGGAATACCGGAGACCGAGGAGAACGTCCGCTGAAATCTGGCGCCGCCAGCAAGAGGAGCGCGACGTCTCAACAACGAGCAGTTTCCGATATCGTCGCTGGAAGGAAGTGAGTGAAATCTCTGGAGCCGGCAGGCCCTGTTATGGCATGGCAAACGCTCGCATGGGACGCATGTAAGCGTGGGCTTGGAGCCGGTACGGGCTGAGGATGCGACGCCGTGGGCCGAGCAGCTGCCTACTTTGGAACCAAACACAGCGGGTTGCGGCGCGGTGCCCGGCGTCACACCGTGCCGCGCCGTCAACCCCTGTAAGCGTTGTACGGCTCGTAGGGCCTGCCCGCGGAGTTCCTCTTGCCGTGCGGCACGTGGATTCGGCGCAGGCGCCGGGCGAGCACAGCCTTCACCACGCCCCCGTACTGGTCTGCCCGATGCAACTGACCCGTGAAGTTGTTTCCTCGATGCGCGGTGCTTAAGATCGCATACGACTTCCCTGTACGGTGAACCCTGCCACCAACAAGTCGATTGTCATGCCGGTTTCTACGCCCCAGCCGCTCGCCAGCGGCAGCGCCGCCATGAAGGCTTCTGCGAGTCATGCATCGCTGACCTGAAATCGGCTGACGGGGCTCCCAACCGGTTGTCCGCTTGATCGCTGAACGCGGCGCCTGTGACCAGGCCGAAGCCACCGGCTCCTCCCGCGGCGGTAGAGCCGCGATGGTGAAAATCGGCGCGTCCCTCAATCACCGGCTCAACAAGCGGTGAAGCTTCGATCGCGGTGTCGCCCAGATCGGCGTCGAGAAAAGGAGGAGACGCGGTGGACGGCGGTATCGCGCATTGCGACCACCTGCGCCCCTGTTTCCATGGCGGAGGCCTTGCCGCGATTGACCGAATGTCGAACGACGGTCGCGCCGGCATCCCGGGCAGCCTTCTGGGTTTGCTTCGAACCGTCGTCGACCACGACGACCAAATCGACATGAGGAATGGCGCGGGCGGCCCGGATCGTGGCAGCGATCCTGTCTGTCTCGTCCTTCGCCGGTATGACTACTGCTATGCGCTGCTCGGAGGTTGTCACACGTCTACCTAGCTTGAATGTTGAAGATTAGTGCCCGACGGTCGGATGCTCACCGCAAACGTCACTTGACGCGAAAACGATGCCCGCCCGTGCGCGTTTCTCCCTGGAGAGGAGTTGACGAGAGATGGTTGCGTCGAGTTTTGGCAACTGCGCCATTGGCTCGGTAAGCTCGTCCGCTTCGGGCACCACGTGAGGCAGCTCCCCACACGGGAATGATGAGCCCCAGTGCTCTGAACGCGCTGACGAAACGCGAACCGTCGAAAGAGAAATCGTCGGAAAGCGCGCAGCCTGGCCAACCCGTCAGGAACGGCGTCGCGAGGTTCGGAGCGCACCCTACCTAACGAATTCGCGGCTCATGCGGACACCAGAAAGCCCCGTTCACGCCGTCCACCGCCTTCGTGGGTATCAGCTGCGAGCGCGAATCTTCCAGAGCCCGCTTATTTTCAGGCTTGGCGGCGTCTTCCTCCGTCATCCAGAATGTCGGAATTTCGTGCAGTTCCAGCTCGCCGAAGCTCGCGATTACGTCCGCAAACGTGGGCCGGGTTCGGGCAGCTCCGAAACGTGAAGAGCTTCGCCGTTGCGCAGGTCGAGCCCGTCAACTGATTCTGGCGGCAATATCGACGTGAGGCGTCGCCGAACTCATGACCGTCTGCGTCGCGACGAGCAACACGCCGTCAGCCCCGCGCAGCGCGCCGGCCATAGACGGAAGCATCGTTGAGAACGACGTTGGCCGAGCCATATTCCTCCGACGTGGTCACGGGAAATGTGGCCAGTGGAAGAATTTCGCGCATGGCGACGAGGTCAGGCTCCGCTGCCAAACCTTCGAAGGGACGCTCAACGAAAGCGACGGACGCCCTGGGTTTCTTCGGCGTGCCCGACGGTTGTGCGTCAACGGTTTGGCCCGCCGCCGGAGCCGTTGCGTGCCTTTTGGATATTTTCGACGCCACGCGGCGGTTCTTCTTCGACATGCTGTCCTTTCGATCGGTGGACGGGCACCCGTGGCGGCTGAAGGGGCCGGGCACCGGGCTCGTTCAACGTCCGATTGTATTCCTCGGCGGGTCGAAGGGGAGACCGTGCGCGGGATGCCGGTCACTCGTCCCAGAAATGCTCGACGTCAATGACGCCGCCGGCCTCCTCGAAGTCGCGGTGTGCGGCGGCGCGAAGATCGGGGTCGTGAAGATAATCGAGGGCCACCGCTGCCAGGCCGTAGGTCCCCGTCCAGCGCCGCGGCGTCGCCAGCGGGCGAGACCGGCGGCTGCGGCCATCTCGCGAGTATGGAGGGCGACGTTGGAATCAGCGACCCCGATGAGCGGATGAATGCCAGGAATACGCACTGAAACGTTGCCGAAAATCAGTTCCAGCGGCGATCGTCTCGGTGACCACTCCGGCCGGGAGCGGTTCGCGTCCCCGTTCGCGCTGGGCACGCACCCAGGCGCGGGTAAGGGGCCGTTTGTGCGAACGGGCATTTCATTCGTGGTGTCGGAGGTGACGATTTCGAGCCCCGTTCCGTCATGAGGGCCGCCCTGGCGCAGAACGTCCTCGACCCGCGAGACCAGATCTTTGCAGGCGTCTCGGGCACTTTCGAACGCGCCAGAAGGCTGATTTCGGCTCGCCCGGGACGATATTCGGCACGTCACCGCCGTCGACGACGATCGCGTGAAGCCTGTCCATCGGCAGAACATTGCTGGCGCAGCGCCGAACCCCGTCAAGGCAAGGGTGGCGGCGTCGAGGGCATTGCGTCCCATGAACGGTTGGGAGGCCGCGTGGGCCGACGCCCGTGAAGATCGCGCGCATGCGCCGCACTCCAAGCCACGTTTGATGCGTGAGGTCGTGGAATAGGAGTGGGTTTGAATTGCGGCGTCGATGCCGTCAAGCGTCCGCGAACCGCGAGGATTTCCTGGCGGTGGAACATTCCTCAGCCGGCGTGGTCTCGAGGACGACGCGGCCCGGAACCGATCCCGGCCGCTTTCGTTCGAGTTCGACGAGGGCGAGGAACGCAACTCGACAGAATTTGCCGCCATGACATTGTGACCGCACCCGTGGCCGATCCCCGGCAGCGCATCGTACTCGGCAGAATGGCAATCGTGGCGGCGGTGTTGGTGTTGGGCGTGGCGCCGGCGTTGGCTTTGGAGGCGTCGCGGGCGTTGAGGCGCCGGGCGCACGGTTCGCTTCGGATCCGCTGTCGGTTCCATGCGCCGTTGCGGCGCCTGTGAACTCGGCGCACAGCGGTTTCCATCCCGTAGACCCCGACCGTCGGTTCGATGCCGTGGGCACGGAGCAGGGTCGGCGACGGTGGAAGCCGCGAAATGTTCTTCGTAGCCACTCGGGATTGTCGTGCACGGCGGTGAAAGCTCAACGATCTGCTCGGCGAACTCTCGAATGGTGGAGGAAAGCGCCTCGAAGTTCGCCCGGGAGACCTTCGCCTTCTTCAAGGAAGCCGCGGGCTCGGCGGCGGCTTCGCGGGTCTTCGTCTCTTCGGCGGAAACGATGCTGAATGGCGTCGGATGGGACTACGGGTTTGGATAGATCGCGCATAGCCGGATACTACTCCGAATCGTTGCGATCATTGCGGCCGTTGCGGTATCGAGACCACTGCGGCATCAAGGCCGTTGTGTATTGTGTTTAGGCGATGGCTAGGTCGCCGAGCGTTTTCTTCACCCAGGCGACGACGCCGCGCGTGTACGCCCTCGCGGGCGGGCTTGGCCGACAGGGCCAGAATCGTGGCGTCCGCCCGGGATTTCGAGCATGTCGACATGTCTCGGACAGCAGCGGGCCAAACGTTTCATGTCCTCGACGCCGAGCACGGAGTCTCGTATGGCAAGGTCCTCGCGGCTGGGGAATCGTGGCCGGCAGGGAAGATGCGTCGGAATGGGCGACGAGCAGCGGAACGTCGATCTTCACCTCACCGGCGGCGATTCGCGCCTGGGCGCGCCGGACCGTCCGAATGAGATCCCATGCGCGCCGCGGCAGGCGAGCGGGCAAGTGGCGCCGGATCGAAGAGAATTCGCCTCCGTAATCGACGTGGAGCGCACGGGCGTGAGCGCGGGATGAGCGGGCTGAAAGCGAGGTGGGGATGGCGGGCCCGACGCGGTCGATGAACCGCGTGAGCGGACCGCGCTCGAAAGCCCCACCGCTGTGGTCGAGCCACGGTGAGTTGAGGATGACGGCGTCGACCGTCCCCGCGGTTGTCCGCGGCCCATAGCGCGGCCTGCAGCCCGCCGGTCGAATGGCCGATCAGCACGATTCGTTTTTGCGCCCAGCGATTTCAGATGGGCGATGGCCGAGGCCGATTTCTTCCTCGCGCACATAGATGTCGCGCAGATCGTCGTGGAAGCCTCGACCGCACGGATCTGCCGCATCGGCGCATGTCGAGGCCGACGAGGGGAATTCTGAGGTGGCGGAACGCGGCGGCTTGCTCGACGTGGAAGAAAGAGTCGAGAAGCCGGGAAGGTACAGGCCGCCGTGCCCGATTTTTCGGCGAGGTCGGCGGCGTCGACCTCGTGGACGAGCACCGCGACGTCAGGGGCGTCGGGCGGCGATCCGCCGTCGTCCTCGACGACAGGGCGAACGAAGTGGCTATCCATGAAGGCCCGGGTAGTCGGGACGGACGGAAGGATATCAATAGGGCGGTGCAACAGGGCGGTGGGACTCCGCTGGTGCAGCGCGGGGCTGTTGAACTGCGTAGGCGCAGCGGAACGCGGGACCGCGGCAGCGTGGGAGAGCTGGGCTTTCACGGGCTGCAAATTTCTCACCGCGTATACGCTCAGTCAGCTGATGCCGTACAGCCGGTCTCCGGCGTCGCCCAATCCGGGAACGATGTATCCGTGCTCGTTCAGGCGTTCGTCGAGTGCCGCTGAGACGATCGTGACGTCGGCCCGCTCGCCAGACGGCCTTTTCAAGGTTCCGCAAGCCCTCGGGTGCGGCCAAAAAGACACACGCAGGTGACTTCTCGCGCGCCGCGCTCTAACAGGTAATTGACCGCGTCGATGAGCGTGTGGCCGGTGGCAAGCATCGGGTCGACCACGTAGCACTGGCGGCCGGAGAGGTCCTCGGGCAGACGATTGGCATACGTGTGTGCTTCGAGCGTCGTTTCGTCGCGCTTCATTCCCCAAAAAGCCGATTTCGGCGGTCGGCAGGAGTTTCGACATTCCTTCGAGCATCCCCAGACCCGCGCGCAGAATAGGCACGAGAATGGGCCGCGGATGGGCGAAGAGACAGCCCCTTCGTCAGGGGCGACGGGGTGACGATATCGACTTCGCGGACGGCGACGTGCGCGCGTGGCTTCGTAAGCGAGGGCGTGACGAGCTCGTCGACGAGCTGCCGGAATACGGGCGACGGCGTGTTCCGAGTCGCGCAAGAGGGTGAGCTTGTGGGCAACCAGAGGTGCTCGATGATCTGGATACGCATGCGCTGACTATATCAGCGTTGTCCGGCAGTTTCGTGGCTTTTCGAGACGGTGCGCTCGAATGTATGCGCGGGCGCAATCGGGGTATGCGCGTGCGCTGAGGGGCATGCGCATGCACAATGGTGCGTGCACGAAATCGAGCGGGAATGGATTGGCCGAGCCATGGAACTGGCCGAACGCGCCGCACTGGCGGGCGACGTTCCCGTGGGGCCCTTGTTGTGCGCGGGTCGGACGTGCTCGGCGTCGGCTACAACACGCGCGAAGCACGCAACGATCCTGCCGGCCACGCCGAAATCACGGCGCTGAGGGAGGCGGCACGTACGGCTGGCGATTGGCGGCTGGGGGGATGCGATCTGTACTCACCCTTGAGCCTTGCACGATGTGCGCGGGGCGATCGTCGCCTCGCGTGGCCCGGGTGATCTTCGGGCCTGGGATCCCAAGGCGGGGGCGGCCGGCAGCGTCCGCGACGTTCTGCGCGACGGGCAGGCTCAACCACAGAGTCGAGGTTGTGGGAGGCGTTCGCGAAGATGAATGCTCACGTCAGCTCCGTGCATTCTTCGGGCGTTGAGCTGTGTTTCTCCTGAAGTGCGCCTAATTTTCACCGAAGTGCGCTTACTTTCTTAGATCCGTGCCAATGAAGTTCCCTGAGTTTTCCCTTTCCGTGCCGATAAAGACCCGTGAGACCGGTGACGGCGAAAACTCCATCTGTGCCGATAAAGAGTGGCCCGTGCCAATGAAGGCCCGACCCATGGCAACGAGACCTGCGAGACCGTTGGCGACCAGCTGCTTCGCCACGCAAACCAGGTGATAAAACCGGTCGAACTGATAGATGTAAACCGGTCGAACCAATCAATACAAACCGGTCGAACCGGTCAATCTGAACTGTTCAAACCGGGCGATACAATCCGGTGGCGCGTTTGTTTTGGAGGAGCGCAGCCTATCGGCTTCCCTTTGCGGGCTCGAGGTCTCTTTCGGCGTCGTCGATGACTCCTTGCAAAAGGTCCCCGTAGACGCGAATGGCCTGCTCGCGCGTGAGGGAGGTTGCGAGGCTCCGGTTCGAGCAGATACCTGCTGGTGACGACGCTGGCGGCGACGGCGATCGCCTGCGCCATGCTTTCCTCCGCACGATTCAGGAAACCCCAGGATGTCGGCCGCGCGGCACCACTGCTCGACGATGACGGCGTACTGGCTTGCGAGGCGGGATTTTCCCGCGCGGATTCGACGACGTGCGCGACTCCGATTCCCACAGATCGGTGAGAAAGCCATGAGCCGGCGACCGAGTCCGCGCCTGCCCGGCGTGATGGCCCTCGGCCAAGACTCTCTCGGGGTTGATGCCGATTCCGACGGACTGTGTGTGAGCTCGAGCTTTGGAGGTCGAAATAGTAGTGGACAAGGGCCGGATCGACGTTCGCCGTCCGCGCGACGGCTCGCAGCGACTGTCGCCCGGAAGCCCCGTTCGTGAAAACCTTCCGGGCGGCGTCGAGGATCTGCTCCCGAGTTGCGGGCGGAGGCCCCTGCGGCGTCCGCGAGTCCTCCGTCCTCCGCCTCAGGGTGAGCGATGCCAATCCGAGCGAGCCGATCGCGAATGCCGCGACGATGGCGAGGCTAGTCAGTAATGGCCGGTCAGATCCGGGTCATCCGCCACCTCTTGCAACGCCTCGACAGGCCCAGGTCGCGGCGGCGCATTCGACAGGCCCTCGAGGCCATCCGGCCATCTTCTTCGCGGGGCTCGGAAAGAGCCCGCAGCAGAAGCACCTGCGGCAGCACGACGATCGGCATGAACTGGACGGCCTGGAACTCGCTGCGGGAAGCCGCGGATGCGAGCAGCCCGAGGGCGATTGCAGTAGCGCCGTCGCCAGGGAGACGAGCAGCATCCGCGATGCCGCCCTTCAGCTGCATGTCAGACCCCAGTCAGACGGTCGTCAGCAGCGAGGTCTGCACGATGGCCAGCGCGCGCCGTGAGCCGAGCGTACCCTCCGATAACGTCTATTTTGCGGATCAGGGGCCGCCAGCGAGGCGTTCGAGGGTTCCGCCGGAGCGCTCGCGGACCGTGGCAACGGCTGTGAGCAGGAACATGAGAAGCAGGGGGAACATCGCGAGCAACGTCATCTCAACTTGCGAGGAGATCGGCTCTTCGCCGTCGAAAATCTGATGGACCAGCCACGCCAGAATCGACGGGACGAAGGTGACGAGGGCGAGAGTGCGCGGGTCGTGGCGCAGTTGGCGCGCGACGCGCGCGGCGATTGCGAGAGTCATTCTGCTTGCTCCTTCGCTGGGCGAGAGGCTGGCGTCCATGGACGACGTCGCCGTGTCTTCGAGGATGCTCGGCCGTTCCGTTGCCAGGATGTCGCCTTCGCGAATGAAGACGAGGCTGTCGCAGCGCTGGGCCTCGTCCATGACGTGCGAGGAGACGAGCACCGTTGTGCCGGCGGCTGCGCGCTCGCGGATGAGGCCCCAGATTTCCTCGCGAAGCACGGGATCGAGGCCCACGGTGGGTTCGTCGAGAAGCAGCACCGGCGGGTTGCCGACCATTGTGCATGCGAGGGACAGCCGGGAAGCCTGACCGCCGGAGATGTTGGAGGCAAGGGCGTGCGCGCGGTCCGTCAGCCGGAGCTGCGAGATGATTTCGTCCACCGCCGACGCCGGCGCCTGCGCTATTCGGGCCCAGTGGGCGACGTTTTCGCGCACCGTAAGGTCCTTGTAAGCGGCAGAGGCCTGGGTCATGTAGCCGACGGAGGCGCGAGCGGCGCGGCTGCCCGCGGGACGGCCGAGGATCGTGACCGTGCCCGATTCGATTTTCTGCACGCCTGCTATCGACCGGATGAGTGTGGATTTTCCTGAACCTGACGGTCCCAACAGCCCGGTGATCGAGCCTTTCTCCAGGGAAATGCTCACTCCCTTGAGAACACGCCGTGAACCTCGTGTCGCTTTTGAGATCGTCGATGACGATTGCTTCGTTCATGGCTTTCCAGGCCAGTGGTGATTGCGACCCCTCAACGGGTGATGAATTAATTCGAAGCATCGCTGAGGGGCGTCAATTTTCGGCGAGATGTATAAGTGTGCATAGTCGACGATGTCGTAATGAAATTACCTCCCAATGATGAAATATTTGTCGCTTGTGAGCAGATGCCGCTGCCGTCGCAGGCCGTCCATGTCCTAGGGACGGCTTTGCGCATGGCGATGGGGCCCGTCTGTGGTGCGCAGGGTGCCGAAAGGAAGGCACGATGTCGAGGTAAGCGGCGGATCGGTGTCCGGATGGCTCGAGGGTGCTTCGGTACGAGGGCGCAGGTGTAAACTTGTCGTCGGTGTGTAAACCGGGGATGTGTTCCGGCCTACATACTGTTGAGTGGCGTTACGCGGGCTTTGCCACTACGATTATCGGCGGTAGCGTGTCCGAGCGGCCGAAGGTGCAGCACTCGAAATGCTGTGTGGTTAGCAGCCACCGCGGGTTCAAATCCCGCCGCTACCGCCACATCGTCTGATACGAACCCTGGTCATGAGTGACCAGGGTTCGTTGTGCTGAGGGGGCGGCGGGGTGGTCCCGGCGTAGTGGGCGTCCAGTACGCGCTGGGCCTGCCGCCAGACAGTCTGGGTCCGCTTGTCCGACCGACTGGAGGTTATCGTCGCCTACAATGACGATGTGTTTACGGCAAGCGACGTCATTATCTGATGGATGCCGTGTATGGTGGACGGAGCCCTCTTGAGCGATGCAGGGCGCAGGCACGGCTGAAGGAGGGGCGACATGTCTGAGCTGCTGCTGGCGACACTTGATCAATCCGACGGCACTCGGGAACCCTCGCTCCAGGGCCGATCGTCAGGGAGACCAGCGCCGATGGATCGGAAGTCAGAATCGTCTACAGCGCGTGTGCCTGAGTCCACGCTGCCGGACGTCATCGACCGCGAGATCTCTTTAGCGTACAGAAAGGGCGCGCAGTTTGAATGGAAGCTTTACGGCCATGAGTCTTCCCATGCGGCTCCCTGCGGCGCTGCTGGAGGCAGGGCTGATCGCTGGGGATAGAGGATGGTCTGGCTCGACCTCCGCCAGCTCCCGGAAGCCGTGAAAGCTCGGATGGAGGCGGCTTTGCCGGCGGTTCGAGCCGGCGTTGCCCTAACTCGCCGACTACGCTCAGATCTCCCGGGAGTGTGGCCGCAGCGGAGTCGATGCTGAATGTAGCCGACTCGCCGCCGCCGGCCGACGACCCTCGATCGCCTGCGAGTTCACATCGTCTATGTCGACGGCTCGCCCGTTTCGGCCGGCCGCCTTCTCGTGGACCGGCGGCCTGCGGCGGCAGAGCTGGCCGGGGCCGCACCGTTCCCGCGCATCGACGGCGCGGATACTTCACCGACGACGGTGCTCAGCCGCATAGCGGCTGCCATAGAAGGCGGGGGCCGAGACCATTTGCTGGACGCGCTGCCGACCTCGGCGCCGATTTTGACCAAGTTAGGCTTCATCCCAGTGACTTGGACCCAACCCCTATGTGCTGGACAGCGCCCCAGGCTTGGAGTGATCGCCGCCGTATCCTTTTGTCGCCATAAGTAGCTTCATTGCAGGCAACTGGGAGAAAGTGTCAATTGCTTCAGATGCGTTGTCAAAGATGTCGGATTATTTTTGGAGAGCTTGGTACTGAGACTAAAGATTTCTGGAACAAGGTTGATCCCGATTGGGATGGTGGCGCTTCGGAGGCGGCAGCTGCTTCTTTGGGGAAGATGGGGCTATCTTTCGAAGATGCCTCGAAACGCTTGAAGAAACTTTCAAAAAGCTTATAATATTGTGGCGGCTGGTGTTTACAACTTCACAGGTACTCTGGCAACGCTTTTACGGCAACTTGGAGATTACGGAATTGCTGCTTTGGTCCGCTGCTGCGGGCACTGCATCGTTCGAAACGGTGGTGGGTCCGATTGTTGGGTACATAGCTGCCGGTGCTTCAGTGGTCAAAGTTATTCAAACGGTACGAGCTATCTTCAAGGCATTTGGGTATGCCTGGAGTATAGCGGAGGCTTTGTCAGGGCAGTGCGCTTTGTGGCTGGGTCTTTCACACGGTTCGGGGGCTCGCTTACCATCCACAACCCTAGTTTCTCTGAGTAGTAGGAGATTATGATGACTGATCAAAAGCGAGCTCAAGCCTGTTCTCGTCGATTCCCGTGGGCTCTCCGGCCGACCAGGTGCTTCGGGAATCCTTAAAGAAAATGCGGAATGATGCTGATCCACAAATCAGAACACTTATTGACGACATTCTTGCGGGCAAGCGCACGATGCGTGATCTTGCCGCGACCGAATGGTTCTGGCAGACGCGTGCACGAGGCCCGCATTGACTTTTGAGGGCGATTCAACGAGAGGCTCAGAAGTTTCAAGAAGATCCCAAGGCTGCCGATGCTTTGCTGAAGAAACCCGAATGGCCAAGAGCGGCGTAATGCTCGGAAGGAGGGCGGCTTTAGAGAAGGTCCCGACGCCCATGGAACTTCCGATGCCGGCTTGTCGGCCAGGGGAGCTGGTCGTCCCAGGTTGGCGTTATGTATCGTCGCTTTGCTGGCTGGCGTGCCCGGGTTCGTGTGCGTGGGTGTAGGTTTTCCCTGACCAGCAAGCTGTCGCCTTTCGGGGCGACGTCGCTCATCATCGCTTTCCAGTCATTGGCGTTCTTGCGTTGGGCTGGAACGCCAGGAGGCGCACCGTTATCTGGTCGGTGGCGTTTCTCGCGCGGTTTTCTGGGGTTCCTGCGTCGCCGCTTACGCGATAGTCAACTACAGCGCGATATATGCCATTTCCATTCGAAACAGCACAAGCCCGAGTTCATACCGTCAGGCTCTCGCGACGATCATCGCGCCTGCACCTTAGTTGGCCTTTGTTTCTTTTCTCTTCGGTTTGGCGGGTTTGTTGCAAGCTCGTAAAAATCGACGAGTCCGAACTGGAAGCCGTGACAAGCGTGACAAATAAGAGGCGACAAGGCTTCTTCCTGTGCGTCGTGGGTGTGGGCTTGGAAAAACTGCTCCTGGACTTGGTGGCAGTTCTCCCGGGCTTGAGAAGGTACTACTCGTGGGCTCTGGGCACGAGGCCGTGGGTCTTGAAAGCCACGAGTTCTCTTGAAGCCGTGGGATCTCGAAGGCGTTAGTTTGCACTCTTGATGCCGGGAGCCTCGAGGGTGTTAGGTTGTGCTGCTTGGCTCTGCTTTCGGAGTGGCTTTGCCAGCCTTCTGAGCGTTCTCTGCGCGCATCGCGTTCGATCCGGCGCCGTGCGGCAGCGGCCCGCGCTCGACTTTCGGCGTCCAGTAGGCGGGGCGGCCAGGGTGAACCACCACAGTGTTCCAGGCGACGGCGCCGCATCCACCTGCCGCCGCAGCAAGAGCCATGACCGACAAATTCGAAGAATCGAGCACTTTCTGGAGGGCAGGGACGCTGAAGATCAGGCCGTATCCAACGAGCGGCAAGACAATCAGGGCGATCTTCCCACCATTCGTAGGGGGCGAGCGACGATTGCCAGCACCCATGTTGAAGAGACGATCAGGGCGAGCAGAGCCGCAGTCGAGGCTTGCGCTTGAGTCGCCGATCGCAAAAGCGATCGTATAGGCGATGAAGGATGGAATAGCAGCAATGCTCCGGCGGGGAAGCCGAAGCCGAGTACTCGACGAACGAAGCCTGGTCTGGCCGCTCGTTGTTCGGAGAAGCGAGAGAATAAAGCCGGCACGCCGATGGTAACCAGCCCGTGATCGTCACGTGGATGAGCTGGAAAGGAGCTTCAACGGCGAAGATCACTGTCAACATGGCGATGATCGCCGAATAGATCGTCTTCGTCAGGAAGAGATTCGCCACGCGCTCGATATTGCCGAGCACGCGTCGGCCCTCGCGAACGACATAGGGAAGAGTGGCGAACTTGTCGTCAAGCAGCACGATCTTTGGCGACTGAACGGGTCGCGGCCGTCCCTCGATCCCATCGCCACTCCAGGTCTGCGTCCTGAGGGCGAGGACGTCGTTGACGCCGTCGCCGGTCATCGCGACCGTGTGTCCGGCGTTTTGGAGAGCAGAAACCATCGCTCGCTTCTGCTGCGGCGTCACGCGACCGAAAAACCTGACGGTCGTTGACGACCCGTCGAAATCGGCCTCTAGAATCGTTCGCGCGTCGACGGGTTGGCCCTGAATCCATGCCGAGAGCGGGTGACGGCCCCCACCGAGTCGGCGTTGTCACCCGAGATCACCTTCACTTGGACGCGCCTTTGGCTGTGGAAGAACTCAGGGTGTCGGCGGCATCCGGCCGTACTTTCTGCTCGAGGATGACCAGGGCAACGGGATCAACGCTTCCGGGGCGTTGGCGGCTGTCACGTCTCGTCCCGGCATAACCCAGAAGTAGCACGCAGCAGCCCGGTAGAAGCGATCTCCTGGCGCGGGCGAAGCCGGGGGCGAGAATGTCAGGCGCTCCCAGTACGATGTTGCGGCCGCCTGATTCGCCTTCGACGGCAAAAGCTGATGCCGGACCATTTCGGCGCTCGTGAACGGCTGGCGCTCGCGGACATCCCAGGCGGCTTCGGGGCTACCGACGCCCTCAATGATTGCCGTCGGCAGAGGAATTGGGCGAATCATCTGCAGCTCCGAGCTGGCGAAGGGCCTCCAAAGCTTCGTCTTGTGAATGCGAGCCGATTGTTTCGATGCCGCCGAAGGCATGGCATTCCGTCAGGGTGCCGGTTTTTGTCCGCGCACACGACGTCGACCCTCGCCAGGCCCCTCGATGGCCGGAAGCCGTTGACCAGGCATTTGCGCATGCCTGCAGCGTACGACGCCGAGGGCGAAGGCCACCGACGTCGTGAGAATGGAGGCCTCGGAATCATGGGGACGAGTGCTCCCGTGACCTAATGATGATCTGGCGCCAATCGTTCTGCCCGATGCGCGTCTGGCTGACGATGGTTAAAATCCCCAGAGGATGAGAACCCAGGTGATTGCCTTGAGGATTTTGTCGATACCCGACTGCAGCTCGAGAGTGGACGAGCGAGAATTTGGCGGCCTCGGCGGTGAGCTTGGCGGCGTAGAGTCGGCGCCAACCTTCGACTGCGCGGTACGCCCCGTTCCCGAAGCCACGAAGGAACCAGACATAGATTTCGCCCGGTTTCTTGGCGCGATGGATCGGATTCGCCGGTCAGCAGCGATTCGTCGACCTCCAGATAAGCGGATTCGGTTTTCACGGCGCCGTCGACCACGATTTGCTCGCCGACCGATAATAATGACGTCGTCCTCCACGACTTCGTCGCGTTCGATCTGCTTCTTTCCCGTTTCTGCGGACCGTGGGATGGGCCTCCCGACGACGGCGAGCGAATCGAGCGTGCGCTTGGCCCGAAGCTCCTGGATGAGCCGATGGCGGGTTGGCGATGATGAGAAGGCCGAACGCTCCGTTGACCCACGAACCGGTAGACATAACGAGCACAAAAGAGCATCTGAGCAGGGCGCTGACCGTGAAGACATTGGCGCGGACGATATCAACGGTCGAGCGGCCCGATCGTGGCGGAAGCGTATTGACCTTGCCCTGACGCACGCGTTCGGCCAGCTTCGCTACCGGTTAGCACTTGCGCATCGGATGGCCCTCGCGCATCATCGGAAACCGGTTCTTCCGTGGGGACTAGAGCCGGTCGAATCTCTGTGTGCTCGTCATGCGGATAAGTCATCAATGCGTACCGGGCATTTCCTCGGTCGATGGGGCCGCCCTCTCGATGCGGGGTCCTCGGCTCGAACTCGCCGGATCTTATCTGCGTGCCGTCTTTATCTCGCGTGCCGGTGTCTTTGCGCTATCCGATGAACCGAGACGATGCCGAAGAGAACCGTCCAGAATGCCACGTTTACCGCCCAGGTCCATTCTGATCGATCTGTTCAGCAGCGGCTACCCTGGCGATCATCGGGGATTCCGTGCCAGTGCGGGTGAAGCGGAGCGACGCTGCGAAGAAGGGAAGGCATGGAATCGAGAGGTGTGACATTGTCGAAAGTGCGTGAATGGCGAAACCGCCCAGAATCACGCCGTAGGCGGCCGCATGGTGTAGAAGGTAGCCGATCATAGATTCCGCATGGCGGCCGTTGAAAGTGAACACAAGAGGATCAAAACGGGAGAGAGCCCACATGTGTTGGCCCCTCGTGCGGTGGTCCAATAACAGCCGACGGCGAAAACGGCGTTCGATGCTCGAATAGGCCGAGGTCGTCGGACAGGAGAAGCTTGTTGACGAAGTTCGTCATCGGCCTCGATGGGCGTGAGCGCGCGAGCTGGCGCTGCCCATCCTGCGCGCGTCTCGACCTCACCGCGCCGACCGTCGCCGAAGCCATGCCCGCGCGCCGCAGACGCCCATGCCGACTGGGCGGCCTTTCGCGCATGAAGTTTCCGTCTCCCTGCGCGTCTGAGCATTCCTGGACGCACTGAACATGAAGAAAAGCATGATGCTGGCAGGAACATCGGGAAGACGAGGATGAGGAAGATGCGCGACGCAACGCCCAATTGCCGCCGATCAAAGAGACCACAGAGCGCTGGTTTGTACATGTTCACTCGTGAGTTCTTCGAAGCGCCCTTCAAGCCGAGACGTCGGTAACGGTGATATTCCGATGATGTGGTGCGATCGAGCATGGCCTGCCGAGGGCGAGAATGTCGCTTCGTCACGGAACACTGGTTTGCCGTCGGATCGTGCCCCCGATCGCAGCGGCATGGGCGGCTGCCAAAGCTTCCGACGTCGCAAAATCCGCCCGCGCGACCACCTGGGGCTCCAAAAGCTCCTGCGTATTCATCATTCGTGGGACCGCCGGCCACCACCCTTGCCCCGGTGTACATGAAGGACTGTCCGATCTGGCGCATACTCAGCCTCCGCCGGGCAATGTGTGGCGAAGACGATGCGCGCCCCGCTCGGCCTTCGTGCGTGCATCGAGTCTCCAGAAGCGGCGTCGGGCAGTCACGTCCATCCCCGTGGTCGGCCTCGTCCAAAATGATGAGGCTAGGATCGGGTAAGAGAGCCAATGCTCAGCGCACCTCTGCCGTTCCCTCCGGAACACTCGCGCACCCGTCGCTTGGCGATGTCGGCGAGGTCGGCCCTCGTCGCGATGTCGCGCCAGGTGCAGGGGATGCGGAAATGTTTCTGCGACCATCCGCACGAGATTTTCGCTGACGGTGTGATCGAAGCAGAAGGCCGCCCGCTGTCTGCAGCACCGCGGATACCGCTGTCTCTGGCTGCGCGGCGTGGTGAGGCTCCAGAACAGCCTCGACTTTTGTCTGCGAGGTCGGTTCTGCAGGTCGAGCACCATGTCGAGCGTCGTTGTTTTTCCCGGCCCCATTGTGGGTTTATGGAAAGCCACGACCCGCGCCCGATATCGAGAGGGTGACACTCGAACGGCTTTGGACTGGTCACCGCCGAAGGTTTTGACGAGATTGTCGGTGAAAGGCTGGCACACTCATATTTTGTTATTTAACCCCAGCTCGGTGTGACTGACACGGATTTCGATGAAAACAGGTCTGATACTTCGCTCAGCTGCGCTTCCCCGGCCGTCTTGTACCCGCCTGGTCGTAGCGTGCCCGCCCAAACGCGGTGTGCCCGATGGCGCGAGTTTAGAGCGCTTCGTCGCAGCTTTCGGCGCCGTTGCACGTGCGAGCGACTCTGTGGCTTTGGCGCGTGCGCGCCCCTGCTCTGCGGATGGTCACGACGATAGGTGATTGACGCACCGTCCCTGGCGAGAGAAGAGGGCATGGGCGACGTCGGTCAGTGGTTCCTCGCGGAGGCTGCGCGCAGAACGTGCTCTCGCGCTTTGGTTACCCGGATCACTTTGCGCGGCCAAGGACTCCGCCGCCAGATCAGGTCGACGACGCGCTGGCCGTCCATCACTCGGTGCACGGCTGAAGCCGGGGAATCGGAGTGCGTGTCTGACGACGCCAGCTGCTGGCGCCGGCTCCATCGCGCGTCGAAGGTATCCTGGCCGCCCGAAAGTCGCGTCGCAGCGAGAATCTTGACGGCGGGTGTTCGGTGAATATGTGTACGGTTGCCGTTATTCCGTCCATGACGGGCATTTCGACATCGACCAATACGACGGTCGACCTCGCCCTGGGCACCGCGTCGGTTGCTTCGCGACCGTTCGACGCCCGATGCAGACGAATCTCTAAATGTCGTCTCAAGATCAGGAGCATCACGCAGCATGGCTCCGCGAACCAAAGCTCGATCGTCGGCGCAGCGAGGCATCCGTATCGTCATATGTTCAGTGTGTTGCCCGTTTTGTGCGCCGTCGATCGCCCGGAGAACGTCGCCTCAACGGCCCAACCGCGTTTAATTCGCCCGGTAGAAAGGACGCCTCCCGCCCGTTCACTGACGCGATGTGTCCGGCCAAACCGCTGTTCGCCTCGGTTTTCTTTGGTTTCATTCGGATCGATATCCCGTCGTTTTGGATCCGCACGCTCGAAGCCGGCGCAGTGATGAGGCAGCGTGTGGCGGCCGCGCGTGGTGAACGACGTGTCTGCCACGGCTTCCCTGACGACGTGGGCGGCCGCTCGCTCGGTTCTGCCTCGTTCATCGCGACGGGGTCGCCGCCGATGACGGGTGTGATACCCGCGGCGTAGAGCAGTTTCGCGCGCGTGGGCGCGACTTCCTCTTCGACGCGGAGTTTCCCGGCGTTACGCACCACGGCGCGCTATACATCCGCCAGCGCTGGTGCGAAAGCGCGATGCGTTTCGCGGAGCTCCTGGCGCATCCGTTCCCGCTGGTCCGTGGCATCTCCAAAAGCGCGCAAGGAAATGCTGCGTCTTTAATCGCGATGGCGGTGAGCGTTTGCTCGCACGACAGTCGTGCAGATTCCGAGCTGATTCGCGTGCCCGGACTCCTGGGTCAGCTGCTCAATGGTCTTGTGTTCTTGATTTCTAGTTCTTCTGGAAGGCCGTAACCCGACTGATGGAACTGAAGGCGCCAGTCAGGCCACACAGGAGTGGCGTAAGACGCCCACGCCTCCCGACCGTTCAATTCTGGCGAGACAGACGAGCAGTCCGATTTGGCAGCCCCGCGAGCCAGCAGGCCCATGGAGGGCGTATTTCCTGCTCGCTGAGGAACTGTGGAGCGATGACCGCGGCGATGAAGACGAGCTGAAATGCTGCGGCCGTGCACCAGAGAAAAGACGCCGCGAGCCTCTGAGCGCCGTCAGCACCGCGATCGTGGATCACAGCCGCCGAGGCGATGGCGATGCACGTTCCGATGACGGCATACTGGGGGTAAGATATCAACCAGACTTGAATGTAGATGGTGTTGACCGCCAAGAGCGCCCTAAGCGTAGAGGTCTTTCTGAGTCCGTTTCTGCAGCAGATTCCCGCACGGCGATGGGTTTGATCAGGAAGAGCAACCATACAGGTTGGCGTGTTGGTCATGGCGGTACCTTGGGAGCGAGAGCTTTCATCCAACGGTCAATCCGATTGTGGGACGGCCCATCGCCGAACGTGGCGGCCCTTTGAGTTCGTTGTCCACTGTTCTTGCCTCCGCACTTTCGCGTCCGAAAGCTTTCGCTGAGGGCCCTCCCCAGATTATTGGGATGCGTTTTCCGCAGCTCAGGTGCGTGTCACAGTACGAAACAGGGTGTGCGGAATACTATGGCAGCGCTGACGATCGCCGCGCACGCCGATTGCACTGACGACTGCACTCGGCGGATGTCGGCCCCGTTCGAGAGGCGACATCCCGCCAGCGCCACAGGCGACATAGCGTCGGCGCGTCAGTGTCATCGCATGCGTTGCGCTTATTGTCCAAAGTGCTCGTGCCATCGACCGCGCACACCCATCGACCGATTCACATCGATTGTCTGGTTTGCCTGTGGGCCGCGTCCTTGCGGGATCCTCTTCACGGTTGAATGCAAAACCGGCTTAGGGCGTCCATGCGGCGATATTCGCGATCCAGCAAACCACTCGGAAAGCGGTCTGCTGATTGGCCACTGGCCGAGATTGAAAGACTGTACATGGGACTGTACGGCGCAGATGCCACGTGGAAGAGCAGGCCCGCATGTTGCTCGAGCTGGAATCCACATGCCTCCAAGAAAGGCGTAGGCTGCAGGCTCCCGCCGCCGAGCGATCTCCGTATGCGGCGTCGGAACGGAAAAAGGCAACCGAGAGCCAATCCCATGGTTGTGGTGGTGACGAGGCAGCTCTGCAAGAGGATAAGGCAGGGAACTGCCGTCGCTCGCCTCGGCCTTTGCAGCCGCAGAGGACTCGGAGGAACATGAGGGACACAGGAGATAAAAAGGGCGGAGGCAAGCGCCAGCGTGACCTTTTGTTGACGAGGGTAGGTGATGGACGACGTTTGCGTCAACGCCAACTCGCCGTGCGTCCATCTGCGCGTGCGCGTTCGATTCCGACCCCGCGGCGATCGTGGCGGCCGCCAGCGGCGCCGTAAGCGCCCATGGCGAACAACATGACGCAGCCGCAAGTGTTGCCGCGCCCCGACCATGTCGAGGAGTAGCTCTGGAAGGCGCCGAACATGAAGTACGCATGACGGGCAGCGTGGCAAGGAAGCCCAGATTTGCGGGTAAAGAACCGTGGCGAATTGGTACTGCAGGAGCGAACCCAGGCCGTGGAAGGGACGATGTGACCGGGCGGCGTAAGCGTCGGTTTTCTTTGCGGACATGTTAGGACTCCTTCGGGGAAGCGCGTACGGGCAGCTGTCGATTTTCGTCGGTCAAATGCCTCGAAGGCTTCTGAGGAGTTTGATCCGTGACGGAAAATGGAAGCGATTCCCGTGCATGCCATAACCGCGCAAGCACCAGGGTCGACGGTGTCCGGCCCGAGATGGTGAGAGTTTCGCCCGTCTCGGGAAACGGTGCGCGGTGGGCCGCGTGGGCAGCTCGCGGCGGTGCGCCGATCCAGGTCGCGTCGAAAGCGGTAGAGGCTGATGCGTTGGTTCCGAAGTTGTGACGGTGATCTGATTCGGTATTGCCGCTCGGCGACGATCTTTCCTTGATTCAGCGTGATGAATCCGTGCGAGGTGCAAAGCTCTCCGCTTCAGCCAGGTAATGGTGGCGAAGATGATGGTTTTCTGTCAGCCTCGGCGCGCATCGCTCCCGTAGCGGCGGCGGGCGTTGACGTCCATGCCGGCAGTGGGTCGTCGGGGAGCTGAGGAAATCGATCGAGAGCAGCGCCAAGGCGAATCGCACGCGCTGTTGCTCGCCGCCCGAGCATTTCTGCCGATCTGACGCCTGGCGATATTCGTCAGGTCCGTGCGTTCCACGATCTTCGATCGGACGTTTAACGCTCACCATGCCCGCGAAACCATGCAGATTGTCTCGCGCACCGTGTATTCGCGGAGTAGTCGCCGCTTTGCAGAAGAGCGGAAAGCCGCCCGTTGTCGATGGCTCGCGCGGGCTTCCGCCGAAAACCGAGATTGACCCGGATGCGGGCCTCGAAAGGTCGAGCGCCATGTCGAGGGTTGTGTCTTCCGCTCCGTTAGCCGAGGAGCGCGACGATCCTCGCCCGATTTACGTTGAAGGAGATGCTGACAGCCCTTGACTCTTCCGAAGTGTTTAGAATTCCCCGATGACGAGGGCCGGCTGGGCGCCGATGCCCGGCCGGGAACAGACTTTGCGCGCAGCTCCGGCGCTTGCGGGCCCGATCGCCGCCGAGTTGTGCTGATCGCGCGGTTCGGCGCCGCGCGGCCGATGGTGAAAGTACTCATGTTTCGATTCTGCAGGGCCAACGTCCGCGCGGAATTGCCGAGAGTCACGATGCCAGGGACAAGTGTCGCGAGGTGCTGCGGGCCGGGGATTCCGACGATTGCCACGCACACCAGCCATGGAAAATAGCGGAGTTTCGTGTTGAGTTGGTGTTTGGTCGATGAGTCCTCACCCGGTTGTCGCCGGCGTGGACTGGAAGGAGACGTCGCCGCGTTTCGCCGACAGGCATCCTGACCGCCGAATCGCGTCGTCACCGATTCTGAATGTCGCCGACAGCGGCCGGGCGGAAAACCTGATCGCCGCTCGCTCAGCGCGCCGTCGATCTTTTCGTCTTTCCGCGCGGGGAACGGTCGAAAATTCGCGCGGTCAAGGAAACGATCGAGGATCAACTCGCAGCTCAGTTGATATGGACGGGACACGGTCATCGTCGCCCTGGGAGGAGGAGTCGTCACCGATTCGTGGGTTTTCGTGGCGGCGACGTTTACGCGAATCCCCTCACGTGAGCGTCACCACCACGTTGGGGGCGGCAGATGCCGCGATTGAAAACCGCCGATACGCTCGGCCGCCGAATTTAATCGGGCGCATCAGCCCAGTGCCGTATCGTCGATCTCGACCGTTGGCTCACGTTCCGACCGGCAGATCCGCGAAGGGCTCGGGGAAACCGTTAAACACGCATGTTTAGCCGACGTGCGTTTTTCGAGTGTCTGAGGAAGCTCGTCGGGCGCGGTCCGATTCGGCGAGTTCGTCCGCGACGATGTGCTGGCTGAACTCACAGCGCGGCGCAATTGGTGATCGGCGATTTTGTGGTTCCGACGCACGAGGGCAATAGGCGCGATGGGCTTGAACCCGGCCGACACGATTGGCAGAGCATTAGAGACGGCCGCCGGTATTCTCAACCATGGCGAGTGTGGCGATTGGTTTGGCGCTTCAGGCTCGGCCGCGGCGAATACGGTTACTGCACGGCGGACGACGTCGCTCGAATCGAGGGGCTTTTGACGCGTTATCGATCGGCTGTCGGCTGCCCGGACGGCGTGAGCGTCGATCGGATTATGAAGGCGATGTCCACGACAGGAAGCGGAAGAGCCGCGATCTGTTTCGTTTTCGAGGACGGCATCGGCAAACTCGCGTGCACGAGGACGGCTCCCACGTCAGCGTCGACGCCGGCAGGATGCGCCCTTCCTTCAATCCAGGTTTGACGAGCGATCTCAAAGAGCGATCTCAAAACCCGGAAAACGGATCCCAATCTCGCGATCTCGGCGCTTTCGCCTCACGGGCGGCTGCGCATGCCGGCTCACCCCTGAGCGTTGGGCGTTCCTTTTCCGCTGCTCGGCCGCCGGCATTGATTGACGCCGCTTGACCCGCCATCCGTGGAATCGCGACGTCCGGCATCCGTGAACTTGGCGCGGTCGGTGGTATCGTGCTTTCGGACCGTCAATCGACGTTGTGTTCTCGGACCCGATCGGTGGCATCGGTGGGCCGGTGGTATCGCTGGGTTCAGGCTGATCGTCACGTCAAAGATGGACGAAAATGCGCGTGCCAGGAAAGCCGAAACACACGAGTCCGGGCACTGAGCAGCGACACGATTCTCAGCGAGCGAGTTCTGCCCCTGCCATAGTCGGCGACGCGAATCGCAAAACCATGACCATGATCAGCCCCAGCCCAAATGCGAAGAGCTTTTGCCGCGTGCGATGAATCCGATAACGACGCACACGGTTCCAGCCGTGAGGAACGAGATCGTTCCGATAGACGGACGACTGGCTGAGGCTCCCGAACAGGAGGAAGGTTCCGACCACGCCGATGGTCGGCCTCGCCTCGAGGACGGCCATGAGGCAGAAAGCGTCGCGCCGACGGCACATAGACTCATCCATGACGAAAAGCCATGTTCAGCGCGAGGGACGTGGCGAGGAAAAATGACCTGGCCAGGGATTTGCGACGTCAGACCAGGAAGAAAGCGAACACTTGTAAGCGAGCAGGGCCAGGCAGATGTATAGGCGGGCGGCAGGGCGGCCACCGTCGTAGGTTTGGCGGTAGCAGGCGTCCCCACCCTGAACCGACGTTTTCTGAAGTCATCGATGACGCGGACCATCCGGGCGCTTCCCGCGGCCTCTTGCCCGTCACGAGCCCGGATTGGCCAACGAGCAGGAAGCGCGCGCAAATGAGCGCGCCAAGATGAGATTGGTCAATCGCGACGTGGAGGGTAATCTGCCACTGATCTTGTAGCCCCGCAATGTCGGTGATTCGCCAGGTATGAATGGGAATGGCCCCGAGAATGGCCGCCGCCAGCACCCAGCTTGCGGCGATCAGCACGCGACGATTCGAAGAACGGTAGCTGATGACGAGGACCACGCATACCGTGAGGCCACCCGACCAGGGAAAGGAGTTCTCGCACCAAACTACCCGGTGCTTGGAACTCGAATAGAAGCAAAGCCGTGGGAATGATGATCGAATGTTCGGCCGAGCGTCGTTTGATCGCGGGAATGGCACTCAGTGAGATCGCCCGACGATGAGCAGCTGGAGAGCGGGATGGACATTCTTGCTCGATGGGTTGTCGGCCGTGTGGAAGAGGTTGGCCATGCCCAAGAAAATAGCCGTCGTGCTGGTGCTCAGACCGGCGAATGCCGACATCCGGGCATTGAGAGGAAGTACCGAAACGATGAGGGTGACAGCCAGGACTACTCCCAGTACGGCCGCTAGGATCACCGGATCGTCAGGGCCGACGGGGAGTGGAATACTGCGCATGAAGGAAAAAGACTTGGGCAGTGATGAGACAGGCGGCGAACCATCCTCCGCATAGGAGGTCGGAAAGCGCCAGCCATGCTGTGATTGCCCAGTTCGCCGTCATCGCGCATAAGTTCCCAGGGTCAGCGCCAGGGCCGCCAGGAGGGTGAGACGCCGAAGAAATAGGCGAAATGTGAGCGGCGAAGGCGTAAGGAGCCGCTGCCAAGCCGGTTGTCGTGACAGTGAAAGAGATGGCGGCATACGCTGCTCGAAGTTTATACGAGGTCTCGGAACGGGCGACGAAGCCGCACACGACCGCCAGGCAGACGCAGTGAAGACTATTGCCCACGCCGCTGTGGGTGCCTGCGAAGAATGCTGGTGGGCGTATGTTCTGGCCAATATGACCGTAATGATACCGCCAGCGCCCACGGTGAGCGCAGCGAAGAAGATACGCGCCTTGCTGGCCAGGACAATAAGTGTGATAGACCAGGCCGTGAGCAGGATGATCGCGATCTGCGGCGGAATAGTAGTATCGAGCAGCACGCCCCCGATAATCGCGACGAAACCCAAGCCTCCGCCCGTTCCCATGATCGTCGCTGCGGCCACCCGATTGCTGTTGGGCTGCAAGGCGAAGCGAGTACCGAAGCCCGTCATGACGGGAGTGCGATCACGCCAATAAGGAGGATCTTCGCGTAATGAGGAATGGCATTCCACAGCAGCGCCACCAGGCTCGCCGCGGCCATAAGGATGAGCAGGGAGGCAGCGAGCGAGAGCAGGTAACGCCCCAGCTGCTTCTCGCCGCCGACCCGTTTCCACAGGGATGGCTTGGCTTTCGAGTGTTTCCTGCTCGTCGCGATCCCGCGAGGTCGCACGCCTGCCGAGCTTGCGTCGTCATCCCTTCGAACCGTCGTCTCGGGGAGGCTCCTGTCGCCGCCGTTGTTCCGCGAGCGGACGAAAATCGCATCGTGGAGCGTGGAATTGGTATATTCCGGAGCGGGCCGCCCGACGTGGCTCTCATCAAGGAAATCCGCGCTTTTCGTTGGCCGACTGTGCGGATGCCGCCGAATCGTCGACGTCGGGGTCGTGCGGAGTCTCCACGACATAACGAGCGGTGATTGAGGTGGGCCTGGCGTGGCTTGCCGGTGTGCTTGCGAAGGACTCGGATTCGGCAGGGACTGTTCCGTCGGGACATCAGGGTAGTCAGAATCCTCGCGCCTATCGGTATCCTTGCGTGCATCGATCGAATCGCCAAGGCTTCTCGCGCCCTGTTTCCTTTCGAGGTCGCCGTTCCCGCTGGCTTGCCTGTCGATGTCAGCCTGCCGGCCCGGATCGGAATGCTTGTTGACGCCGACTTGCGCGCCCAGATGCGTGTGCCCTGCTCGGGTCGGCATGCCTGCCGAGGCTATCTTGATCGCCGAGTCCAGGCCGCTTGGGGAGGCTGGAAGACCTGTTGGCAGCTGCGGAGGCATTCCGGTTCGCCTCGGTACTCGCCACCGCGTCCAAACGGGCGGAAACATCCGGGCTTGTGGAATCTTCCGCATGAATCGAGGCATCCGAACGAGTTGGACCGTTGGAAGCAGCGGCGTTCTGGTTTTCGGCAGCCTTAGTGTGCGCTTGGCCGTCTACGTTTTCCGACTTTCTCGACCTCGTGGGGTCATCGGCTGCGAGCCGCGTGAATGTTGTTGGCTAGCAGCGTTGCAAAACTTGGGTCGTAGCGGTCTCTACCGCGGCTTTCGGATTGTGATCCGACGGAGACGCTCGGAGAAGCCACGGTTTGTTCGATACGCGCAATGCTTGAAGAAATCGAATCGAGTTTGCCGAGCAGCAAATCGAGGGCGGGCGACTACGGCGTCGTCCGTGGCTGCTTCGTCTCTATTCTTTTCCTGCGAGGTATCCATGCGAAGCCCTTCACTCTCAGAAAACGCTTAGCTATGGCACGATAGTAGTTCGATATAGACCGCGATGCTAGGCGTTCTCAATAGGTAAAAGTAGATGCAAGATAACTTAAAGTTGTCCGACAGAGGCGCACAACATTATGAGCGCCCGCGTGAGCGTCCATGTTCAGTTGTGCCGGAAGCCTACCGTGTTCGGCCGACTACTGAGCAGCTTACCGCCTTGGCAATCCCGGTGCATATCTTTCAGACGGCAGATCTGCGATATCACACACATTGCAGGGCTCTCACTGAGAGATTGAGACACCTTGAGGGAACTTCCTAGGGGTACTCGAAACGCACTGCTGTGTGAGCCGCTAAGCAGACTTCCTACCGAGCCGCCTGTCAACTTTATGCCCGTACCACTGGCAGACTTTATACAGGGCCGACAGACTTACGCCGAGCCGCCTATCAACTTTATGTCGGACCACTAACAGACTTTATGCCGAGCCGACGTGCTGCAAGCGATTAGCCGTTAGCACCATCAGCTGCTTCCGTTCAGGCCCTCACCGCATTCTGCGCGGGCTCACGTTGTGCTCGCGGCAGTTTGCCAGCGCATACTTAGATGCGCATGTGGATTTTTGGTTCATTCCGACCAAGCTGCAAGTCTCGTTTCCGCCGGATCTTTTAAAATGGAACCGCCGCCCGCCAGGAAAGCTGGAAGATGTCACGAACGATGACGCCCCCGTTGCGTTGAACCTCTTCGCGCGTATGTTCCAAATCGACGACGTAGATCACCGCGAGTGGAGTTGACGTGGGCTCGTCGGAAGCGAAACCGCTGCTGATGCCACTGTCGGCCGTATCGATGTAATCCTCGCCCCATTTCTGGTACCTCCACCCGAAGGTTTCGGTGTAGAACTCTGAGCTTGGATCAGGTCTCTCCTGCTTTTGAGCGGGAAACTCAATGAAATCGATTCGGTTGTGGGTCGCCATGGCCTGGCTTGAATCTTGAGACTCTTCGCTCACAGCGCTTCTTTCTTTGCGGATGTTGGTACGTACGCCCGTCACACGGTGAGCCTTGCGAATGCGAAAGTCGGCAAAACCAAAGAGGCTCTCGGTTAACGCCAACGTCGACGCGCGTGCCCCTCGAGGTTTCAGTTGCCTCAGCCACCTTAGGGATGAAGGGTCTGCCTTCGTCCTCATCGGTGTACAGTTCGTTCCTGGGTGTCTCTTCCCGATCTGGGGAACTGTCGCGTCCCATGTCTGCGACATCTCCTCTCAACTGCTCGGATCCTGATTTCAAGCCTCCGAGGCCACTCTCGCCTTTTAGACTCGCATGGTCATTTTTCGTGTCGTCCATATGCGATGTTTCTTGAACGGTCGATCCGGTGCTGTTGACGCGGCGTGCGCTTGCGGGCGAAGATGAGTCCGAGCCATGTCCTCCATTGACGCTCGACATGGCGCTTTCGAGGCGTTTAAAGATTCCTTCGGCGTCTTTCGTGAGATTTGCGAGTTCTTGAGTTGAACTGAGGAGATCGTCTAGATTTTGACGCATTTTACTCGCCCATTCGAGCGAAAGGGAGGAGACGTGAGTGATGATCTTAGGTGTTGCAGATTGAAGTGAAACTGCGAACTCACCGGAATGGTCGGCGACGGATGAGACGATCTCCCCGATTGCGTCACTCGACTGCAGCTGTGAACCGTCACGATGAGCGTCGAGGCGATGTTCAGGCCTGTCGACATCGCATGAGAGCAAGTTCCCGCCAACTCGACGTGCATAGCGACGTCGTTCTGAAAGGTCTCTGTAGGTCAGAAACCGTTGTGCCTTCCAGTGGCGAAACGTCAGATTGCACCGAATGCAGAAGGTCGTTGGCGTTGTTTTGCAGCGATTCGGCAGCAGAGTTCCACGCCTGGGCAAAGTTCTCCGTTTGTGTCGGATCGCTCGCAAGCTGGTCAAGCCAGTCTTTGAGCGGGGACAAATGGTCGAGAAGCCAGCTTGCTCCCAGCGATGAGAGAGCCTCGATGGGGTTGGAGGCGAATGCGCCGGTGCCCGCCGATGGACCCAGGCTGTCGAGTGAGGGTCTAACCCAGGATCGGTTCTCGATTTGCTCGGCCAAGGCTTGGCCTTCTTCGAGGATTCCAAGGCCTGCAAACGGGCTGATAGGCTCGTTGCTTTCCGAAGATTCTTTAGCCATTGTTGCCTCCCAGTAGATCATTGCTTCCGAGTAGGTCGTCAAGCTTTCGGAAGGTTCGAGTGGCTTCCACGTCTGCGGATTCGTACGTGTTCGCGGTGGTGCGCAGGTCCGACACCGTCAAGTCGATGGCGGCCGCCGATGCGCTTATCGCTGCGTCAGCCTCTTTCTTCGCCATTTCGAAAGGGGATACGAGGAAGCGAGTATAGGTCACCGAAGGCTTGGCCATTGAGACCCGTATACGTCAAGGCGTTGCCGGACGTTCCTACGTTCGTGCTTATTTCCGCTACCTTGGCAGCGTGCCCGCTGAGCGCGGATGGGTCTATTTGCATGCCTTTGTCGTTCACCGACGCCTCCCAGAGGTTGGAAACCGCTTTCTGTCGTTTGTGTCATTGTCGTCGACGTCGGCTGTGACGCGTCCCCATGCTTCGGCGGCTGCGGCTTTGGCTGTGGGTGAGTCGTGACCGAATCGGCGTTGATGAGGTCCAGTAGCTCTCGGTGACTTTGCGATGAGCTTTGTGGAACGTATCGAGGATGAGGTGGGCGAGGTCGCCGGCTGCCATGTTGGTGGCAAGTTCGGTTAGTCTGAGGTCGCGAAGGCCTCCGGAACTGTCGATCGTGATGCTGACTTCGCCTCGTCGGCTTTGGGCGCTTCCTTCAGGTTCTGCACCTTTGTTTCGAGTTCTTTGGCGCGCTGGAGCTTCGCCTCGGCCGCTGCGATCTGCGCATCAAGGCTACAGCGTGCCGAGTCGGCACCGGGGAAATCTTCAAACACTATATGTATCTCCCGAAAGTCATGATTGTGTCGGGGTGAATAGATCTAGCAACGCCACCGGAAGGTAAAATGAAGGGTAGAGAGCCCCATCTCATCCCGTCATCCGTTTGCGTTGAGGGATTCTGGCGTATTCGCAGGGCATGCCGCCTTTGAAAAGCCATGTGTCAATATCTCGGTTCAACGGCGTTTCCAGAGGTTGAAACCGCTTTCTGTCGTTTGTGTCATTGTCGTCGACGTCGGTTGTGACGCGTCCCCATGCTTCGGCGGCTGCGGCTTTGGCTGTGGGTAGTCGTGACCGAATTCGGCGTTGATGAGGTCCATGTAGCTCTCGGTGACTTTGGATGAGCTTTGTGGAACGTATCGAGGATGAGGTGGCGAGGTCGCCGGCTGCCATGTTGTGGCAAGTTCGGTTAGTTTGAGGTCGCGAAAGCCTCCGGAACTGTCGACCGTGATGCTGACTTCGCCTCGTCGGCTTTGGGCGCTTCCCTTCAGTGTCTGCACTTTTGTTTCCCGAGTTCTTTGGCGCGCTGGAGCTTCGCCTCGTGACGCTGCGATCTGGTCATCAAGGCTACGGCGTGCCGAGTCGGCACTTCCGCTGGAAAAGTCCTCGAACATGAGTCAGTCCTTGGGAGAAAGAAAGCGTTGAGTGGACGATACGCAATTTAGCATGACGTAATGACCTCCAAAGGTAGATAGTGCCCATTTTGTGTCTTTCTATTGAAATTGCGCTGACAATGTCATTGTAATCGAGGTTACCTGAATGAAAAAGCAACTTTTCTCCATTTTGAGACAAATGTGAAGAGCAAGTTTGCCGTGATGGATGGGCTGAGCCTTGAGTCAACTGTCGGAATGGTCGAAGATCTCGCTTATCGAGCATCGGCTTGAGTGAGAATGAGTTGAATTGGTCGATTAGCCAGCCAATATGCCAAGAAAGGACAGAAGGGACGTGAACGGGAAGCGTCTGGAAAGAACCGAGACCGTCACTCGTCAATTGTTTGTACAATGCGCTTGTACGATCAACCGTCGCCCTCGCCACCTCACTTGAAACGGCGGAGGCTTGTTGCGGTATGCAATGAGTGTGATTGACGGTGCGATGGAGCGACGGTGCGTGATTTCTCGCCAAAGGGATAGGAGACCGACAGCGCGCTGGACGTGACCGATAGAGATGGCACTGATCAGGGTAAATGGGTGAGCGCACCGGCAGCACTCCATTCGTCGGCGTCAGGCCCGGCGTTGAGATACTGTCGACTACGAGATCACCTAGCCACCGATAAACCTCGCTGAAAGAAACAATAAACCTCTTTAGAAAGAAACAATTATGCCGAGCAACAAAATGATCAGCGACTTCTCGGACAAGCCGAAGACCGATTCCTTCTATCAGGCGATCGATGAGTATGTCATGAACTTGGGTGACGTCAAGAGAGAGTTCCGTTCGCAGGTCAGCTATGCCGTCAACCGGAAGTTCCTCTGGATGTGGGCCCACGAGAGAACCAAGGACGGCACGCTGTACTTCAATGTGACCTGGACCGGGTGGAGGAACAAGAATATCCGCGAGGGTCACCTCAGAGTCAGCCCGAATCGATGGAACCATCATGTCGAGGTCGTCGTTGCAGGCGGCGAAGAGTCGGTGGCTGCGTGCCTTGATCGACAAAGGTTTCGAGTTCTCCGCCCGGTGATCATCGGGAGACAGGCGTCTGTCGGGGAGTACGCATATGTCCACAAGCAGACGCCCGTAGATTGTGCCAAACCCCGTTCTGCCGGGGAGTACGCATCCACGATGAACGCGACATAGACCCATTTGGCCCGGATGTGCACGTAGATATCCCACACGGGTCAGATGTCAAACAAAGACGGAATTTTCGACGTCCGGCTCTCGTGATGCTGAGTTACATGGAAGGGTTGCGGGCGCCATTACCTGAAGGCTGGGCGGTTGGTTTGGAGGCGGCTGGGCAGGGCGGCCGGCCGACTGCGTCGTCGTCGGCGTCAGAGGCGCCAGGATTGCATGGTCTGCTCAATGATGCCCTGGAATGTCTCAAAAATCAACGAAAATAAATAAAACCCACGTCATGGGCCTTTGCATGACGTGGGTCTGAGTGCTGAGTGGATGGTCGGGGTAGCGATTTGAACCCACGGCCTCTTCGTCCCGGAACGAAGCGCGCTACTCGCTTCGCCGTACGGTGCTGCACTTCGTATGACTCGGCAATGCTTGTGCAACTCGACAATGATAGCGGAGGGCAGCTCAATGCGAAACGTCCGATTCGAGGACCGTCGGCACATCTTCTTAGAAAATGTTGGGCGCTTCACGATCTCTGATCCTCGTGGGCTATCGGAGAACCAGGCTGTGCTTTGGGGGTGAAGCGGAGAGCGATGTCGAACCTAGGGGAGGATGACGTCAAAGCAAAACGGCCTCTAGGCCTGCAGGCGAGGCGAAGGGGGCGGCTGGAGATGCCCCCGCCGGCTGAGAACGTTCACCCGTGGCCCCGGCCGGGTTGCTATGGCGGCGCCGTCGTGCCGGACGACCTCTCCGGATGCCGGCCACCTGTACAGCCCTGCCGCGAGCTGGGGAGGAAGGTCACAATTGGTGACGATCGCTCCCTTCCATGGAATGCATACCTGACCGCCTGGTGTGCCCCGCGAAAACGAGGGAGCATTCTGTCGTCAGCGCATCGCATCTAGGACGCGTATAGGGAGCGTGCGTCAAGCCAATCTTGATGGGCGGCTCCGAAGCACGTGGATGCTTGGAATCCAGATTGCTGGAAGTGCCCAACACGGCATGTGCATCTGACGAATCGGATGCCGTAGGCACATCCGATTCACCGCGTGCTCCCGATATCTTGGTTTCTCGATACACCGCGCCATTCCGGCCCACGCGCGCTTCTGACATATCGGACTCTGGCGTTGCCGCGGTGGGGGAAGACATCAAGGTTGAGATGCGGATCGTCGTGACGCCGACGAAGCCGACGTCGATCCCTTTGATCCTGAGCGTCGTGCGGCGGTTGTTGAGATCGACCCATCCAAAGCTTTCGAAGCTTGCCCGCATGTCCCGCCAGGGAAGTTCAACTGAGGCGCCCTTGTGGGAACGTGAAGAGGGCCCCCAAAAGTACGTAAAGGGATTCTTAGGGCGCGGCGCGAAGTAGTCGTTCGACCCGAAGACGAACACCCCCGGTAATCCGGCGAAGACGGAGAGGGTGCGAATAAGAGGGGCAACAGCCGCCGATTGGGCGAGCGAGTCACCCGTCAAAACGAATGAAGTCGGGATGTTGATCGGCCAATGAGCGAACCCACGCCATCTTTCGCCGCTGTCCCTCAAGCAGATGGAGATCGGAAAGGTGCAAGATTCTCAAGCACGGCGATTCGCTTTGAGAGCAATCGACTGACCGCGGCGGATTCGTCGTGGATCGACCCGGCGGTGCGGGCAGGGCGAGCGTCCGACGTCGCAGAATGAAGGCTTGGGCTCGATCAGCCCCATGTTCCGCCCGCGAGCCCAGCGGCCGTGCCTGCGGGCGAGCATTCGTAGCGCCGTTCTTCTTCGGATCTGGGCTTGTCTTCCGGGTCACGGCTTTGCGCTCACCCGCGACGAATGCCACCGTGGTGAGCATCATGCGGTTTTGCTCATCGTCGGTCGTCATCTCCGTCACGCCTCGCCGCCGTTTTTCGTCGGAGTCCTCATCCTGTGCTTCGGCTGGTCTTGGAAGGCGTCACGCCATTTTGCCCATCCTCGTTGCCATTGGATTGGGATGCCGTCAGAAGTGGAAGGCAGCCTCGGGAGACTGCTGCTGCTGGACTGGGCGAGGAAAGAATTGTTTTCTTTGTCTCCCTCCCAATGATTTCTGAGGGTCGCCCTCGGGCGGCGACCTCGCGTAGTCGTGAAGATCATGGATGAGGAAAAAGGCCTCCGTAGACTTGCTATTGCAGTGCTTGCCGTTGATGGTGGAGTTAGAACATGCTCTTGCAGTGCGCGACAGGACCCTGCCAGACGCGCGGCCAATTGGGGCGTGGCAACGCTTGAACCAAGCATTGCGTCGTCATTCGCTGTACCCGTTTTGCCCGCAAGCCTCGCGTCCGGGAACCTGGGCGTTCTTGCCGGGTTCCTTCAGCGAAAGCGACCACCTGTTTTCAGCACGGATGTGTGGTTTTGCGTGCGAGTTTGCTTATCGAGCACCTGGTCGCACTCCGGGTGCTTCAAGCGGGGACTTTGCCGTTGGAGTCGGAGACCTTCGGCGAACGACTGTGGCTTGCAGTGCAGACCGTCGGCGGCCAGCGTGAACTTCGCGCTTGCGATTGACAGCGGCGCGACTTCGTTCGCGCCGAGGATCGCGGATGGGAAGTATTTCCAATTGCCGCCGTCGCCGCGTTCAGCATCTTCTTCGCAGGTGTCGGCGATGTCGTCAAAGGTTGAGCTTGTTTGCCGCGCGGACGGAAAGGAACCGTTGACGGACTTTGATCGTGGAGTAGAGGACCGTCCTCGGACCGCCGCCGACGCCTTCGAGATTGCCCGAAGCTGTAAGTGTCCACGTGACTTGGGGCGAGCAGGGAATGTTCCAAGAGTTGCGAGGAAGCGTGCCGCCAGGTGGAATCGACGATGCTTTGCTCGGTGAACTTCTTTTTCAGTGAGGCCCTGAGCCACTCAACGAGGGTGAACACTTTGAATGTCGATCCTGATCAGAGCCGGTTCCGCCCCCATCTTCCGGCCATTGACGTTGGGATTGATCTTCGTGGCTGCGGAGCCTGAGATCAGAGGCGTTGTCGCTAATCCGTGTCTCTGCGCCATCACGCAGCGATATGGTCAGCTTGCCTGGTTCGATACTCGACATAGCCGTTTTGGATGTTGGAGCGATCGTTGGTCGGGATGCCGTGCTTTGACGAGGGTGTCGTGGGCACTCTTCTGCTTCTTCGGATCCAGGGTGGTCTGGATCGTCAGCCCGCATGTGCAGAGCTTTTGGCGATTCTGTCGTTGGCGATTCTTGCCCCAGCTTTGGTCGCTGAGAGGGAGGTCATTGCCGAACATATTCGCAGAAGTAGGCTGCCTTTGCCGCCGCGCATCCCGTGGGCTTGTTTCGGGAAATGTGGAGCATGCCTGAATTTGGACAGCTTTTGCCGAGATCTATCTCGGCTTTCGAAGATGTGTATCCGTTGCGGTACATCCCGCCGATGACGCCAGTGTCTCGCACTTTTCTTGGCTTCCGCGCGGGTGCTTGGTGCGGGGTCCCATCGAGCTGGCGACCGAGGGATTCGGGCGAGGCAGAGGCGGATCTGGGGAGGTTGAGGATCGCCGGCGGATTTCGAGAAGAAATACTGCGCCGAGGACTTCCACGCCGTAACGGTTCCGCCAGAACTGGGCGAGGTTGAGATATCCGGTGAGGATCTGGATCTTTTCGACATTTTTCTCTCGACGGCGATGGCGAGGCGTGCTTCGTTGAGCTTGCGGGCGATCGTGCGTTCCGTCGCCCGTTCGATCCAGATTGGCCGTGGTCGTTGGTCACGCGGCCTTGCCTCGATCAGTGCGTTCTGACGTACTGCTGCGTGATGGACGAGCCGCCGGCGGTGTCTCCGCCTGTGAGGCTGTTGACGAAGGCGCCGGGCGGGCTCTGAGACGTCGATCCTGTGGTGGTCGTGCCCGACGTTCCTGTCCTCACCGGAGACAGCGGCATTCTCTTCATGCGTGCTTGAGATTTGCTGCGCGACGATCCTGTTCTCCGTGTGAGAGGGGTGGCGATCGTGCCTGCGTCCGAGGCGAGCAGCACGGACTGCTCCGAGGGGCTCGACGAATCCCAGGTCGTCGGGGCTCCTCGAGACATCGCGGTCACGGCATTCACTCGGTGCCGGCGGTGGTGACCATCGGCATGATGATGCCGGCGATGAGTGCTCCGCCGATCAGGCACATGCCCAGGAGCGCTCGATGAGGGTGAAGATCTGACGCAGGGTTTGCCGCCCTCGGCTCGTTTTCGACATGGTGCCAGGATACGTGGTCTACCCTGTGGATGTCCTCCCGTGGGGCAGATCCGGCCGTGATGTGCCACCCGTTTGAGGGATCGCACCTTCACGTACTTGATCGCCGCGCGAAGGCGATGCGGGCGACGCGCCGAAGGGAGACTCGCCTCGCCGCTAAATTCTATAAGCCGCTAAATACTGCGGAATTTTCCGAAAACAAAGGAGTGAAGCCTGGGCCTTGTATGCGCTCTTATCATGCGTATAAGGGGCTGGGTATAGAGAAAGCCTAGAAGAACCAGCAACAACGACGTTGTGGGAGGCGAAGAACATGCCTGCGGGACTGTTGATCCGCGATGGGCGGACAATGCGAATTATGAGCTGCGACGCTGAGGCACTGTCAACGTCCTCGGCCCAGAGGGAAATGAAAAGACATCTCGCCGCAACTGCTCGGTGCGGCGATGCTTGCGCAGGATGCCCTCCAGTCGAATATGCGCTATGGACTGTGGGGAGGCATGACCGAGCGTGAACGCCGCCAGCTTTTGCGGACCGTTCCCGAGCAAGCAGACTGGTACGAATCCATCACGTCCTCGCCTGATCCATCTTGTTGTTGCGATTCGAAGGCAAGCCAGCTTGCACCTGTCACGGCGCCAATCGCAGAAGAACAACAAAGGAAGGAAGAACAGGAGGAGAGCGGCGACGAAGATGAGAGCGGGCGCAGGACGACTAGTGACGTGCGCTCCGGCTGTAGGTAAGCTTGTTTCATGCAGAAATGGGAATACGCGACGATTCCGTTGATCATTCACAACGACGAAGGCCATTCTGACACATGGGGCGAGGACGGATGGGAGCCAGCTTTCCGTCATTCCGACCCGACGGCAGAACCCGTGGCTCATCTTTAAACGGGCTCAGGGGCGAGCAATGAGCATCTCTGCACGCCTTGCCGAGCTGGGAAATTGCTCTTCCGCCTGCTGCTGCACCCGCCGCCTCATACGTTCCAGCCACGCGCGTTGATGGCCCCATCCGGCACATCGCCAGCTGCTCATCGATGGGGAACTCGGGCGAAGGAAAGGTGGTGCAGACGTTCCGCCTGAAGACGCCAAGGCGGCTACCGGTTGGCGCCTCAACGCTCTGGCTGCAGCGGGCCGATCTGGTGAGCGACGTCGATGCGATCGGAGCCGAGTGGTCCATGTGACCGTCTTTGTTTCGTCGGCCCTGATTTCACCGCCGATCGCCATTGCCGCGCAACGGCGCATCCCGCGTGCTGGGAGAAATCTTCGGCGACG
>BNJV01001122.1_pt1 | contig 90451 bp, 136 predicted proteins | sample 8540591 | NCBI WGS metagenome assembly BNJV01 (sample SAMD00202457, study PRJDB9452) | human saliva metagenome | host: Homo sapiens
TCAGTTACGTATTGCTGGCCCGCGCCGCCGGCTGGCTGTAGACAGGCCACGCAAGGTGGTATCAGAGTGATACCATGTCGATATGGCTATGACACTCCGACTCGATGAGGAACACGCACGCAAGCTCGACGAGCTCGCCCAGCGTTCCGGCACGTCAAAACACGACGCAGTGTTGCGCGCCATCGATGAGGAATTCAACCGCATGACCCACCGTCAGCGCGTCACCGACGCACTCAACCAAACCGTTGAGCGCTGGGGGACGCACTTGAGCGACTCGGCCAGTAACACCATGCCGTGCGAGTTTCTCTCGCTTGAGGACCTGCTGGACATCGTATCCGCGCTGAAAATCGGTCCTGTCCGGGATCTCGGCCTCCTCAATGCGGCAGCACTGCGCCCCCAAACAACGCTGATGGGTCAGGACGCCTACCCGTCCACCGCCGCCAAGGCCGCAGCCCTCCTCGAGTCGCTCACGAAAAACCACGCGCTGATCGACGGAAACAAGCGCCTTGCGTGGGCCGCATGTTCCGTTTTCTATCACTTAATGCGCTCGAAATTCGGGAAACAGTCTCCAACGATGACGTCTACGAGCTTGTCATCGCCGTCGCTTCCTCACACGTGACGCTTTGAGCAGGTCTGCGCCACGCTGTCGGAATGGACGGCTACGCGCCCATGAAGCGCGAGTTGCGCGCCATGAAGGGCAGCAGGCGCACGCCCGCGTAGGTGCCCAGCGTGTTCATGATGACGTCGTCGATGTCGACGACCCGGTAGGTGCAGGGCACGACGCCGAACAGGCCCGTGTACTGGGTCAGCTCGATGAGGCAGGGAGACGGCGCAGCCGATCGCCACCCACGCCAGGACGCGGCGGTGCGGGACCGATCGGGCCAGGCGAGACCCGTCGGCTGGCGCACCCTCGGGGCGCGCCGCATGCGACGGATGCGCCAGCGTGGTTTCCGCGAGCGCTCCGAGGGGCACAAACAGAGCGATGTTGAGCAGGATCGACAGCGCGTACAGGGTGCCGCGCGAGGCTCTCGCCCGTCGCGGAACTGGTCGGCGACAGCCACGAAGGAACCCGAACGGCGTGTAGTTATCCCAGTGAATGATCGCGGCGCACGCCGCTCACCGGGTCGGAGGGCAGCGGCAGCAGGGTGAAAAATCAGCAGGCCCGCCGGGTACAGGGATCCAGGCGAGAGGCAGGGCGCGCGGGAACCTCCACATCGACGAGGCGGGGGCCGCGACCATGGGAATCTCTGCCGTCGTCGGGTGTCCGGGTTCTCCTCGCGAGGCAGGAGCGCACCCGTCTGCTTCGAGCGGCGGTAGATGAGCGGCAATGCTTGAGCGACGGTCAGGCGTGCACGGCTCACCCGCCCGGCGCTCGAGCGGAGTCGGTCGAGGCCTCGGCACGCCCCGCGGTGGCACTGGTTTCACCTCGGCGCTCGAGCAACCACCACAGCGCGCACGTGATCGCGCAGACAGCGGCGTAAAGGCCCAGATCAAGCGCCCAGTTAATTGCCGTGTACATGTCACCCCTCCCCTTGAGGGGAACATTACCGGCGTTATCGGGCAATGTTGCGGACGTGCGCTCAGTTCCACACGAGATGGACACATTGTGAGAAAAACGGCTGGGAATCCGCTGGAAATTGCTGGTCAGATTTGCGCGTCACAACGGCGCATGGCGCACGGGGTAGCTCCCGCCCATCACCCGGAACAGGCTGACAGCTGCTCGGCGAGCGCGTCCTGCTCAGCACGGGTGACGCTCAGCCCGTACGCGTTCTTGACAGCGATCTGGCGTTTCACGTAGTCGCAGCGGAACGCGGTATTGGGCGGCAGCCACTGATCCGCAGACGAGGCCGACTTGTCCTCGTTGGCCTGCCCATCCACGGCGAGCAGGTTCTCCGGGTCGTTGGCGAAATTCCTGGCGGCGCTGCGCGTCCCACCGCCAGGCGCCCGAGCGCCACGCGTCCGCGAGGGCGACGACATGGTCGATCTGCACCAGGGACGAGGTCTTTGTCCCCCTCTGGAACTCGATCGTGGCACCCGTGTAGGGCTCGGCGAGCGTGCCCGACAGGACGACGCAATCGCGCGTGCCCGGCTTGAAGGTGGGCGCGCCAGGTCGCGGGCAAGAATGTCGTTACGGGTGTCGCAGCCATTGTGGTCGGTGTCCGCCCAGCGCTGCCCGAAGGCCTCGCGGTCATACGACGGCGCAGCCGGATCGTCGACCGACTCCGGACCGTGAGCTCGCGCAGCTGGCGGGCAGCCCTCGCTATCCGGCAGAGAGGACAGCGCCTGCCCGCTGCGCAGCGGCGGCCACCCCAGGCGCGAGCGCAGGCCCAGCAGGTCCCAGCCGACGCCGGGCGCGAACGCCCACACGAGCGCCGCGAGAATCACCAGCAGGAGGACCGTGTCCCCGATGCTCCTGCGCCTCTTGCGCGCCATCTCCTCTCCTTTCTCTCACGCCACCCACGCAATGAGGGCACCCCAACCACTCGGGGTGCCCTCATGATGCACCCACCCACCGGCATCTGCGTCCAGGCGGGTAGGCGCCTGTGGATAATTAGGCCCTCTTGCGCGACCCCACCAGCTGACGCACGAAGTAAATCGCGATGATGAGGAGCGTCAGCGCACCCATGGAGACCAGCTGAGCCCGACCCTCGTCGCTCATGAGCATGAGGACACCGATCCCACCCAGGCCAGCGAGGACCAACCACGGCAGCCACGGCCACCCGGGCATTCGAATCACGAGAGAGCCCGAGCGATCCAGCGAGGGATGCAGGCGCATCAGCGAGATGATGATGAACGTCCACACGATCAGCAGAACCATACCGATCGCGTTGATGAGCATCGTCAGGATCGAACCGGGCAGGTACCAGTTGCCCAGGACGGCCAGCAGCGCCAGCACAACGACGAGGCCGACCGCGCGCTTCGGGGTCCGTCCGGCCTCAATGTCGTCCCCTGGAGCTCGTTGGCCAGGAGGGCCTCGTCGTCCTCGAGGGCCGCCTCGACGACCAGCGCGCGCGAGCCTTGCTGGACGCGGACGCCCCGAGCAGCCATCGCGGACCCATATCGCGCGCCGACAACGAGTACGCCATGCGGGAGGAGGCGTAGATGTTCGCGGAGAACGCGGAGATGAGCGCCATGAAGATGATGACGTTCATGAGCGTCCCTGACCGCAGGGACGCCAGCCATCTCGAGAACGGCAGCGAAGGCGTTCGTCTTCATGGCCTCGCCGTCCCAGGGCAGCAGCGCGATCAGCAGGATGACGGAGCCGACGTAGAACACGAGGATACGGGTGACGACCGAGCGAATCGCGCTGCTCATGGCGGCGCGGGGTCCTCGGCCTCGGCGGCTGCGATCGTGACGATCTCCAGGCCACCGAAGGACGTGATGACAGCCAGGAGAGCGACCGCGATACCCGACAGGCCGTTGGGCGCGAAACCGTTGTGCCCCAGCACATTCTGCAGCACACCCTCATGACCCAGCAGGGGGCCGACGATCGCCGTGCGCGCAACCAGGTAGACGCCCACGCCCAGGAAGGCGACGATCGCGACGATCTTCACCATCGACAGCCAGGCCTCAATTTCGCCGTACTGCCCGGCCGCCAGCAGGTTAATACCGCCAATAACAACGACAATAACGAGGGCAACCACCCACTGCGGAACTGCGGGGAACCAGCCAACGAAGAACGTCGCCGCGCCCGTCACCTCCAGACCCGACACCATGATGAGCATGACCCAATACAGCCACCCGATCGTGAACCCGGCCCACCGACCGATCCCGGCCTCGGCGTAAGAAGAGAAGGAACCCGTCGACGGCAGAGACGAAGCCAGTTCCGCGAGAGCCAGCATGACCGACACGACGATGACTACCGCCAGGGCGTAGGACGACGATGACTGCCGGACCGGCCTGATGGATCGCGGAACCCGTACCCAGGAAGAAGCCAGCGCCGATGGCGAGGCCCAGGGCCATCATGGACAGGTGCCACGTCTTAAAACGCTTACGCCCGGAGGCCGGCGACGCCGCGGCGGGAGCTGAAGATGCGGGTGTTGATTTGGGAGTCACACCGCCATACTCAACGCTTGCCCCCACGCAGAGCTTTTAACTGTGAATATGTGAGAGTGATGGTCCACTCGCGGGTCTGGGGAGCTCCAGCGGCGCCTAATGCGCCATTCCCGTGAACACGAGGCCCACGATGATGGACGCGCCCATGCCCAGGACCGGCTGGCCCATGTGCCAGAAGATGACGGTGACCAGCGAGCACGCGAACGCGGGGTCGCGTACAGGTTGTTGCCGCCGAAGACGCGCGGGACCAGGCCTGGCGGAGATGTCGCGGACCATGCCGCCACCGATCGCCGTCGCGAGTGCCCATGAGGATCGCCGGCATGATCGCGAACCCCGCGTCGAGGGTCTTGATCGCGCCGGTCGCACTCCAACAGCCCAGCACCATGCCGTCGGCGATCACGAGGGAGCACCGACCACGCGCGCGAATCCATGCGGAAAGCCATCGCGATGAGAGCCCCGATGATCGCGAACCCACAGGTAGTAGGGGTCCGTGATGGCGACGGGCGCCCGGTGCGCGTCGTCAGGAGCAGGTCACGGATCATGCCGCCCGCGAGCGCCGTCGCGATCGCGAGGATGCAGAAGCCAACGGCGTCGAAGGTGTCTCTCGGGCAACTTTGCCGCCGAGGATGCCGTTGAGGAGAACGCCCATGAGGTCAATGGCTCGGAAGACCTCGGGCAGGGGAGTTGTTCAGCGCGTCGAGCAGGTGCATGGCGATCCGGAGGAGTCGATGAGTGTCGTTGCCCATATGCTACAGGGTTTGTCGGCCTGTCAGCGAGAGCCGCGGCCATGCCGTCTCGCGCGGCCACCGGGTGCGACAATGTCCCCATGACTGCTCTCTTCGCCGGGCTCACGACCCTGGATGTCCTGCATCGACTCGACCACGTGCCGGACCCTTCCTCGAAGGTCACGTCGACGGACTTCACGATGGCCGCAGGTGGTCCCGCGACGAACGCTACCGTCACGTACGCGGCGCTGTGCGCGGCCTCGCGCGTTCTCTCTGGTCCTGAGCACGAGGCCGGTGCCGCCTCGGGCGCTCCCTGCTGACTCTGAGGAAGCGCCGATTCTGTTGACAGCGCTCGGCGAAGGCCCCGTTGCTGCCTTCCTTGTGGCCGACCTCGCGGCCGTGGGTGTGCGCGTCGTGGACGCGACGGCCCCTACCGCATCCCCCGCTCCCGAGGCGGGCGAGCACCCCACCGACGCGGGCGAGCGTGAGAGCGCCCCGGCCTCGTCCCCCGCATCGCGCGAGCCCGCCGTGTCCTCGATCATTGAGCACCCGAGCGGTCGGCATGGTGGCTTCCACGAACGCGCGGCTCGACGCGGACGCGGAGCGCGATGGCGCTGAGCTGCCCTGAGCGCGTCGGCGCGGTCCTCATCGACAGGGCACAACCCGGCGCTCGCGCATGCGGCCCTCACGCTGGGCGTGCCCGAAGTCGACGGGGAAGACCCGTTCGCCCCTGCTCGAGGCTCGCCCGCCGCACCTCGCGCATCCTGGACGGCGGCTCGTGGAAGGACTGGCTCACTCCTGCTGGGCTTCGTGGACATCGCTGTCGTCTCGGAGGATTTCGCGCCGCCGCTGATGGCGCGCCCGGATGGGGCGCAGGTCGCCGAGTTCCTGCGAGGCTTCGGCATCACGCGCACTGTGCGCACGCGCGGGGATCGCTCCGTGCAGTACTGAGTGGATGGGACGAGCGGCGAGGTTCCGTCGAAGCCGTCCCGGGACGCATCGACGCTGGGGGCGGGCGACGCTTCCATGGGGCTTTCACGTGGGCGATCGAGCGCGGCGGGGACGCCGACCCGGAACGCCTGATCTGCTTTTGCGTCGTCCGTCGCCGCGGTGTCCGTGTCTTCCTTTCCGGGACGAGGCAGGTGGTTGGCTCCCCAGCTCTCGTTGAGCTCCGTGCGCGGCTGGTAGGTGGCCGGCGGCGGGGATGCCCCGGTACAAAATTCCCGCCCAGCGCGGGGCAGCTTCTGGGCCAACCTGGTACAGAATTCGCCCAGCACAGGGCATTCTTGCGCTAAGCCGGTACATAAAACCTCGCCCAGCACGCCACAAAACCGCCGATTTTCGGCCATTTTTCGTGCGCTGGGCGAACTTTTGTCACGCTCAGGCCGACAACTAGGGCACGCGGGCGAAAACTAGTCACACTCAGAGACGCCCACCTCGAGCCCAACAAGGCCACCATCCCCCTACTTTCGCATGCAATTCAATTCGAAGAAGTTTCAATAAACGTCTGAAAACGTCGCAATTCCACATGCTGTGAATTCATGGTTTGAAAGAGTCGTGGGAGAACTGCATGCGAAATTGATGGGACTCAGGGACAACGCCGGTGTGGAGTGCGCACCGAAGGCGATTGGTGGGCTGTCAACGCCCGTGAGCGGCAGTAGCCAGACGAGCACATGCGCCCAAGCCCCTGCCTGGATTGGAGGCCGCGGGCCTGTGGGCCTGGCTGGCCTAGTCCAGGCAACGACAAGTGCCGCCGGTGTGGGCGGCGGAGGGATTGGGCCTGGCTGCGGTGCCCGTGCGCGGCTCAGCCAGCGAGCACATGCCCCCCAAGCCCCGCCCGGATTGGAGGGCCGCGCGGCACCGCGCCAGCCGGGCTTGAGACGACGCGCCGAGCGAAGCTCGCGGCGCGCGACGGCCCGCGGGCGGCGCCGCCCACGGGCCACCGAGCGCCCGGCCCTCACAGCCAGGCCCGACGGCGCCCGGAACACCAGCGGCGCAACAAACAGCGCCGGAAATCAGGCGATCAGCGGCTCACGGGCACCCAGCGACTCGCCCACTCGGCGGCGACATCCGCCAGCACGGGCAGGTGCGCCGAACCGGAGGCGGCGAGCGCGCGATCCACGGCCTCGTCGATGACGGGCACGCCGTCGACCGGCGTGTACTCGCCCGCGATGCCGTCGGGGCAGCGGTCATTTCGACGAGGGAGCCGTCGGGCAGCAGGTGGAAGACCTCGCGCGTGCGGTCGAGCAGACCGGTTTCCTCATCGAAGGAGTCGTGCGTGATGAGCACGGGAACGCTGAGGCCTCGCAGCGCGTCCTCGCCGGAGACCATGGACATGTCGGCGAGGGTGCGCTTGGAGATCGTGAACTGCTGGCGCACGGACTCTGAGTCGTCGGGCACGGTCGTGGCCCCGTGGTGCTCGAGGTCGGAGAGCTGCACGTCGGAGAACACGAGGTTCCAGTCGTAGGACAGGGGGCCGAGGACCGGGGAGACCAGCACGTATGTCTGCACGGCGGGCGGGCGCGAGCGCAGCGCGACGGCGGCGCCGAACTCGTGGCCGACGCAGATTTGGCGCGCGAATCCCTGGTCGGCGAGCCAGCCGGACGCGGAGCGGAAGTCTTCGATGAGGGGTCGAAGGTGATGATTTCGTCGCCCGAGGCACCGTGGCCGGAGTAGTCGAAGGTGAGAGTCGCATAGCCGGCGCGACGCAGTGCACGACCGAGTGAGTCGAACATGCCCGATGCGTGACGATCCGACAAAAAGGTGTGAGAAAAGATCACCGCGGCGTCGCGGCAGTCCACAGGACGCGTGAATGTACCGGAGAGGGATACTCCCCGGGGCGTCTCAATCGTTATCTGGCTCACGCTATAAACATAGCGTGTGAGGACCGCTCACGGAAAAGAGGGGCCCACACTGTGCACGAATGTGACAAGGGGACACCACAGCGAGAAGCATCCGTGAATAATCCCCACTCTAGGTGAGGATCGTGCGGCGCGGCGGACAGCGCCACTAAGATGGGACGCATACGCGCCGGTGAGAGCCGCGCCCACAGGGATTGCGAAACACCCGCCACGACGGGAATCCCCACCACTTGCAGCGAGAGAAGGACATTCATGGGAACCAAGACTGGAATCCTCATCGGAGTTGGCATCGGATACGTCCTGGGCACCCGAGCAGGCCGCGAGCGCTACGAGCAGATCCGCGCGAACGCCTCGAAGCTGCGCCGTTTCCCGATCGTTGCACGCCCCCTGGATGCGGCGGGCCAGAAGATGTCCGACCTCGTGCGTGCGGGCGGCGAGCAGGTGACCGATAAGGTCGCCGACGCCGTGAAGGAACGCCTCTTCGGAGCCCCTGCCTCCCAGCCGACGACGGTCGACGCGCAGGCCACCTCTTCCACGACGCAGCGTTGAGCGCGCGAGGGAACGAGGCCGTGAGCGCAGACCCACAGCTCAACACTCAGGAGCCATCGCGCGCGCAGATCAAGCGCTGGCGCAAGCACCTGGCTGAGGAGCGCATGGAGGCTCGCACCTACCGCGACCTTTCCGAGCGCCGGACGGGCGAGGAGCGCGCGGTCCTCTTGCAGCTCGAGGAGGCGGAGCGCCGCCACGAGGAGTATTGGCTGGCGCCTGGGCGACTCGCCCCTGCCCGCCCCGAAGCCGCCGCTGCGCACGCGCGCCGCGTCCGTCCTCGCGCACCTTTTTGGCACGATTTTTCATTCTGGCGATGGCCCAGCGCGCGGAGCAGCGTTCCGCCCGCGACGTGGATGACGACGTGCCCGGCGCACATGCAGGCGGACGAGCACATTCACGCCGAGGTCATCCGTTCCCTGGCGGCGAAGTCCCGCGAGACCCTGGCGGGCACGTTCCGTGCGGCGGTCTTCGGCGCGAACGACGGACTCGTGTCGAACCTGGCCTCGTGCTGGGCGTGGCGGCGACGGGCATGGAGCCCCATGTCGTTCTGTTGACGGGAATTTCGGGCCTGCTCGCGGGTGCTCTGTCGATGGCTGCCGGCGAGTGGGTGAGTGTGCGCAGTCAGCGCGAGCTCCTCGATGCCTCGATCCCCGACCCAGACGCGCATCAGGCGGTGCCGGACCTGGACGTGGACGCGAACGAGCTGGCGCTCGTGTTCCCGTGCGCGCGGCAGAGCGAGGAGGAGGCCGAGCGGCACGCGAAGCAGGGTCTTTCGCACGCCTCGCCAAGCCGGCGACCGGCGAGTCCGGCGCGATCGCGGTGCGTGCCGCCCTGGGCGGCAGCCCCGAGTCGGACGGCGCTGGGCGACCAGGTGGGCACGCCCATGAAGGCGGCGCTGTCCTCGTTCTGTTTCTTCGCGGTGGGCGCGTTCTTCCCTCTGATTCCCTACCTGCTGGGCATGACCGGCATCACCGCGATCGTCGTCGCGGCCGTGATCGTCGGCGTCGCCCTGCTGTTCACGGGCGGCGTGGTCGGTATCCCTGTCCGGCCAGTCCCCCATGCCTCGTGCGCTGCGCCAGCTCATCGTGGGTTACGGCGCCGCGGGCGTCACGTACCTGCTGGGCTGGCTGTTCGGCACGTCGATCGCCTGAGTCTTCCACGCCGGGGACGAGGCCGGGGCTGACTCACGCGTCCACCCTGGCCTCGCGGGTGCTCGCGGCGCGGGCCGGGAACTGACTGAGCATCCCCTGTGCCAGACTGGGGCATGACGGATTTTTCTTTCTCGGGCGCGCGGCGCCCTCATGGGCCTGGCTGTCGGCGACGCGGTGGGCACCACAAATGAGTTCAAGTGGGCGGGCACCTTCGATCCGATCACGGACATGGTGGGCGGCGGCCCCTTCCTGCTGAAGCCCGGGCAGTGGACGGATGACACGTCGATGGCGCTGTGCATCGCGGATTCCCTGCTGGCGCAGGGGCCGCTACGACTCGTTCGACGTGATGGACCGCTATCAGCGCTGGTTTTCGGAGGGTTACCGTCTCGTCGACGGACCGGTGTTTCGACATCGGCGGCCAGGTGCGAGCTGCGCTGTTCGATTATCAGCACGAACGCCGCGTGCCGGTGACCGCCGAGCGCACGAACAGCGCCGGTAACGGCGCGATTATGCGCCTGGCGCCCATGGTGATCGCGGGTTTCCGTTCGCGTTCCCCGCGCGAGGTGGTCGCGACCGCGCGTCTGAGCGCGCGCGAGACGCACTTCTCGGTCGAGGCCGAGGGCCGCCACCGAGGTGTTCGCCGCCCTTCTGGTGGGCACGCTGCTGGGGTTGGTCGCCGGAGCAGCTGATGGACGTGTCGTGGGCGTCGACGGGCGCGGCATTCGACGAAATGGCCGCGCGGGTGATCAGCCCGGATCCTCAGGTTCGCGCCTCGTGGGAGGCGGAAACCAACGGCTACATCGTGAACGGCCTGCGTCTGGCGGTGCACGGCCTCCTGGATTTCCCGTCCTTCAAGGACGCGACCCTGGCGATTTCGAACATGGGCGGCGACTCGGACACGAACGCCGCGATCTACGGCCAGCTGGGCGGCGCTTTCTATGGGATCGAGGGCATCCCGGCCTCGTGGAGGGAGCGCGTGCACCTGGGCGAGGAGATCGACCAGCTGGCGCGCGACCTCGTGGATCTGCGCATGGAGCCTCCCGTGACTCGCTTCGACGAGGACCTGCAGGGCGAGGCGCCCTCCGCCTGACGGCAGCCCCGACTCGCCACACCCACATCCAATAGCTACCCCAAAATGTCGCACGTAATTCCCCCACCCCTATTTCAACGTTTGAAATCAGACCGTTGAAATCATGCGGATTAAAGCCGCACTCAAAAACTGACCCAAGGGAATTACGTGCGACTTTTTGGGGGTTGAGCCCTTCCAGTGTGGCCACGCCGCCGGGTGCCGGGCGGCCCGCCTCTGGCCAGCGACTAGACTGGCGCTATCATGCCTGACTCTCGCCCCACGCCTCCGTCCGAGCCCATCGAGCACGGCCCCCGTTCTCGCAACGCAGGTCGCCCCGCCAACGGGCGCGACGGTGCGCGTCGACGCCCAGGGCGGTACGAGGCCGGGGCCAGGGACACCGAGGCCAGGCAGGCCGGGAGGGCAGGCTCCCCCAGCGCGAGCACGCGCGCCCCTTCAAAGCCCTTCACCCCGGAGCAGCTAGCCGAGCGTGCGGCCGCGATCCCGGTCATCTCTTTCCCGGACCTGCCGGTGAGCGCACGCCGCGACGAGATCGCCCGCGCCATCCGAGACCACCAGGTGGTCATCGTGTCGGGCGAGACCGGCTCGGGCAAGACGACGCAGCTGCCGAAGATCTGCATGCAGCTGGGCCGCGGCGTGGCCGGCATGATCGGGCACACCCAGCCGCGCAGGCTCGCGGCGCGCTCGGTCGCGGATCGCATCGCCGACGAGCTGGGCCAGACCGTTGGGCTGCGAGCGCGGCCAGGTGGTCGGCTACCAGGTGCGTTTCACGGACGAGGTCGGCCCCACAACCCTCGTCAAGCTCATGACGGACGGCATCTCTGCTGGCGGAGATCCAGTCGGACCCGATGCTGCGCCGCTACGACACGCTCATCATCGACGAGGCCCACGAACGCAGCCTCAACATCGACTTCATCCTGGGCTACGTCGCGCGCCTGCTGCCCCGCGCGCCCGGACCTGAAGGTCATCATCACGTCGGCGACGATCGATTCGGACCGTTTTCGCGCACCATTTCGGCACGTGGGAGGGCACGCCCGGCTCAGGTCGCCTGATCGAGCCGGCGCCGGTCATCGAGGTGTCGGGGCGCACGTACCCGGTGGAGATCCGCTACCGTCCCCTCGGCCCGACGACGCCCTCGTCGTACACGTCCGAGGCCCTCAGCCGCGCAGGCAGACGATCCCACCGAGACCGTCGAGACCACGGAGGTCACCGAGTCCGGCCCCATGCAGCTGGTCCTGGAGGACCCGGACGACGAGCTGGCGACGCTGGGCTACGGCATGGGCGAGGACATCGACGTGGAGACCGCGATCTGTCACGCGGTGGACGAGCTGAGCGCGGAGGGCGACGGCGACATCCTGGTCTTCCTGCCCGGCGAGCGCGACATCCGCGACACGGAGGCGGCCCTCCTCGATCACTTGAAGGGACGAGGCCGGCGCGCGGGGAGACGACAAGGGCGCACGCCCGGGGGACATCGAGATCCTGCCCCTGTACGCGCGGCTGACGGCGGCCGAGCAGCATCGCGTGTTCGAGCCGCATCGCCTGCGCCGCGTGGTCCTGGCGACGAACGTCGCGGAGACGTCGCTGACGGTGCCGGGCATCCGCTACGTCATCGACCCAGGTTTGGCGCGTATTTCCCGCTATTCCAACAAGACGAAGGTGCAGCGCCTGCCGATCGAGCCGGTCAGCCAGGCCAGCGCGAACCAGCGCGCGGGCCGATGCGGCCGAGTCGCGGAGGGCGTGGCGATCCGCCTGTTCTCGCAGGCCGACTACCTCTCGCGTCCGCGCTTCACGGAGCCGGAAATCCTGCGCACGTCGCTGGCCAGCGTCATCTTGCAGATGGCGTCCCTGGGCCTGGGCGCGGTCGAGGACTTCCCGTTCCTGGACGCCCCGGATCGGCGCGCGGTGCGCGACGGTGTGGCCCTCCTCGTGGAGATCGGCGCGCTCGCGCAGGATCGCGAGACGCGGAAGCGGCTCCCAGCCTCGTCCCAGTACAGGCTCACCGGCATTGGCGGGACCTGGCGCGCCTGCCGATCGACCCGCGCCTGGGGCGCATGCTGCTGGAGGCCGAGCGCCTGGGCTGCGCCTCGGAGGTGCTCGTCATCGTGGCGGCGCTGTCGATCCAGGACGTGCGCGAGCGCCCGGCCGAGCATCAGGGCACGGCGGACGCCTCGCACGCGCGCCTGGCGGACCCGCATTCGGACTTCATCACGTACCTGAACCTGTGGCGCTACCTGGCGGTGCAGGCCCGCGACCTGTCGGGCTCGGCGTTCCGGCGCATGTGCCGCGCGGAGTTCTTCCACTACCTGCGGTGGCGCGAGTGGCGCGACGTGGTCGGCCAGCTGCGCCAGATGGCCCGGGCGCTGGGGATCGCCGCGGGGTCCGGTGGGCGAGCCGTCGACGGGAGACGTCGTGGAGGCCGCCCAGTTCGGCGGCGCGCAGGATGCGGCCCGTGCGCGCGGTCCTGACCTACGGGCAGGGCACGGCGAGCGTGGACGCGGACCAGGTGCACCGCTCGCTGCTGGTGGGCCTGCTGTCCCTACCTGGGGTCATGGGACGAGACGAAGCGCGACTACGAGGGCGCGCGCGGCACGCACTTCACGATCTGGCCGGGCTCGGGCGTGAGCGGGCACCCCTGCGTGGGTGATGACCGCGGAGCTCGTGGAGACCTCGCGCCTGTTCGCGCGCACGGTGGCCCGCATCCGCCCGGAGTGGGTGGAGCCGGCAGCGCGCGGCCTGCTCAAGCGCTCGTATTCGGAGCCGTTCTGGTCGGTCGCGAAGGGCGCAGCGATGGTCCGCGAGCGCGTGACTCCTCTACGGGCTGACGCTGGCGGCGGACCGCGAGGTACTGCTGGGGCGCTTGGGGGACCTCGTCATCGACGAGGCCGTGGCCGCCTCGGGCTCTCACGCTCCGCGCGCGGGTCGCTGGAGGCGCTGGCGTACTGGGTTGGTGTCGGCGTCGAAGGATCCGCTGTCGTCGGGGTCGTTTTGAGCCGCGTCATTTCGAGGAGCTGGCTAGCCGCGCGAGGGGACGACGGCGCGCGAGCTGGCCCGCGAGATGTTCATTCTGCAACGCCCTGGTGGATGGCCAGTGGAGGGAGGCACGGTTTCCAGCGCCGAAACGAGGCCCTGGTGGAGCAGGCTCGCGAGGTTGAGCGCCGTAGCCGCACCCACGGCCTCGTCGCAGACGAGCAGGCGCGCTTCCGTTTCTTCGACGACCTGATCCCCGAGCACGTGACCAGCGCGGCGGCGTTCAACCGCTGGTGGAAGGACGAGCGCCGGGAGCATCCCGATCTGCTGATCTATCCGGCGTCCCTGCTGATGCCGCGCGAGGCGACCTCCGGCGAGGGCTTCCCGGACCGGTGGCAGTGCGGCGATCTGTCGCTGGCCTTGAGCTACGAGTTTGCCCCGGGCAGCCCGCGCGACGGCGTGTCGATGCACATCCCGATCGAGGTGCTCGAGCGCGTCAGCGATGCGGGCACGGACTGGCTGGTGCCCGGCATGCGCGAGGACCTGCTGACCGAGGCGATCCGCGCTCTGCCCAAGGGCGTGCGCCGCCTCCTGGCCCCCGCGCCGGACGTGGCCGCGTCGGTGGCTCGCTGGATCGAGCAGGCGGGCGACGAGCCGGTCGAGGCCGTGGTGGCGTCAGCGGACAAGGCTGCTGGGAAAGCGGCGAGGCCGACGGCTCCGACGAGCCTGATCCGCTAAGCCTGGACGCAGCGATGGGCCGCCTGGCGGCTTGGGGCGCGACATCGGGTCGACTCTCGACGCGCAATTCCCCCGCGAAGGCACCGAAGGCGGCGCCGAAGGAGGCTCCCGACCAGGCGGAATCCACCCAGCAGGGCGCGCCTGCCGCGAGCGAGGCGCCCAAGCCCCGCCCCCTCACCGAGGGCCCCGTCCTGGACGCCCTCGCCCACGCGGTGCGCGTCCTGCGCGGCGTGGACCTGAGCGAGGCGGACCTGGCGCACGCGCGCGCCCACCTGCCCGACCACCTGCGCATGACCTTCGTCGTCACCGACGCGTCGGGCAGGGAGCTGGGCGCGGGCAAAGACCTGGCCTACCTGCAGCGTTCCCTCGCCAGCGACGCGAATAAGGCGGTGCGCATTACGGTGCGCGCGGCCCTCGAGGAGCCGGCGAGAAGCAGGCGCGCAGGAACAAGCGCGGGCGCGGGGCCTCGGAGAAGGCCGCCGCGCGAGGTGGGGAAGATTCCTCCACCTCCGCATCCGCGTCCAACGGGGGCGCGCAGTCCGCACCCAGGGGGCACGGACGCGCCAAAGGGCACCCAGGCCTCGGCCCCACGCCGGACCCGGCGTTCCACGCGGACGGCGTCACGCAGATGCCGACACTGCCGCGATCGATCACGCAGACCTCGGGCTCAATGACGCTGCGGGCCTTCCCCGCGCTGGTCCCCCAGGGCAGCGCCGCGGCCCCGGCAGCGGGCGTGCGCGTCATGGCCAGCGCCGCCGAGGCGGACCGCGAGCACCGCGCCGGCCTCGCCCGTCTGCTGCTCTCCCGCGTCGCACTGGCGACGAACCGCGTGACCACGCGCTGGACGGGCCGCGAGGCCCTCATGCTGGCAGCCTCCCCCTACGCGGACACGGCGGCCCTGGTCGCGGACGCGCAGCTGGCCTCGGCCCTCGCCCCTCGTGGACGAGCTGAGCAACCCCACGGACGTGCGCGATCCCGAGGCCTTCGAGACGCTCGTGGCGGCCGCGCGCGACGCGCACGAGGACCGCGTCTACCAGATCCTCTCCCACGTCGTGCGGGCCCTGGAGGCCAGCGCCGAGGCCGACGCCGCCGTGCGCTCCCACCCCCAGGCCTCGCTCGAGGAGACGACGCGCGACGTCGCGGCGCATGGGAAGACCCTGCTCTACGAGGGTTTTGTGTCGGCGACGCCCGCCTCCGCACTGCCGCACCTGGCCCGCTACCTGCGCGCCGGGTGCTGTGCGCATTGAGCGCGCCGCCTCGTCGCCGGGGGCGCTGGCCCGCGACCTGGAGGACATGGACCGCATCCACCGGGCCGAGGCCGAGATCGCCGCCACGCGCGAGGCGCTGGAACGGCGCCCCTACGACGCCCGCCGAGACGCGGCGCTCACTCAGGCGCGGTGGATGGCCGAGGAGCTGCGCGTGTCCATGTTCGCCCAGACCCTGGGCACGCCGAACAAGGTCTCCATGAAGCGCCTGCTCGGCGTGCTCGCAGGGGCGCGGTGAAGCGCGAGGATGCTCGCACCCTCGCGCGCTCCCTCATGGACGCGGCTGGGCTGACCGACTGGCGTTTCCGCTTCGACCACGCCAAGCGCCGGGCGGGCGCATGCACGCATGCCTCGCGCACGATCAGCTTGTCCGGGCCGCTCACCGACCTGTATGACGCGGACACGATCCGGGGCGTCGTCCCTGCACGAGATCGCCCACGCCCTCGTCGGCCCCTCCCACGGGCACGACGCCGCGTGAAGCGGGCCGCACGCGCCCCTCGGCGCCCCCGATTCCGCCCGGCTGCCCTCGTCCCTGCCTCCCCGGACGCACCCTGGGTGGGACGTGCCCGCGCTGCTGGGGCCACCCGCCGCCTGTACCGGGCGCCGCGCCGAGTCTCCTCGTGCGGGGTGTGCTCGCGCGCCTTCAACCCGGCGCTGATCCTCACGTGGAGCACCGCGGAAAGGCCGCCTCGCCCGGGCGCGCCTACGAGCGCGAGCTCGCCTCGATCCGCCGCTCTCGCCGCTGACCGCCGCCCGGCGCCCACGCCGTATCCGGCCTCACACAACCGGTTACCCAAAAATGTCGCACGCAATTCCCCCCTCACTCTTTCAAACTTTGAAATCAGGCCATTGGGATTGCAACGTTTTAAGCCATACTCAAAAACTGACCTCGTTAAATTACGTGCGAGTTTTGAGAGCAGATCCAGACCCGGCCTCGGGCACAGAATCTAACCCACTGCGCGCGGCGTGCATCTGCGACGTCACAGTTTTATTTCCCGTACGGGCGCGCACACACCCGCCCGACGGCGATACCCTTGATCCCAACACCCCCGAGAGAAGGAAGCCATGGGTACCACCGCCAGCCCCGACGCCACCACTGCTCCCGACCGCGAGGTCCTCACCTGGGAGGGCTTTGGCGACGCGTCCCGTGAGCTCACTCAGCAGATCGTCGACTCTGGCTGGATCCCGGACCTGATCGTCGCCATCGCCCGCGGCGGCCTCATCCCGGCTGGCGCCATCGCCTACGCGATGGACGTCAAGGCCATCGGCACCATGAACGTCGAGTTCTACTCCGGCATCGGCGAAACCCTCGACGAGCCCCAGCTCCTTCCCCCGCTCATGGACGTCTCCGCGATGGACGGCAAGCGCGTCCTCGTCGTCGACGACGTCGCCGACTCCGGCAAGACCCTCAAGATGGTCATGGACCTCATCGACGAGCACGGCCTCACCTCGACGGCTCCGCCGCCGTGCGCGTCGAGGCGCGCAGCGCGGTCATCTACAAGAAGCCCGTGTCCATCATCGAACCCGACTACGTGTGGGCGTACACCGACAAGTGGATCAACTTCCCCTGGTCGACGCTGCCCGTCATCAAGCCGTGACTTCTCTAGGGCGAGCTCGGGACGGCAGGTGACTGCCGCCCCTCCTGAGCGCGCCCAGGCCTCGTCGATCACCCAGCACATCGTCGAGGCCGTGGCCGAGCGCGCACGCATCGGTGACCCCGTGCGCGTGCTGGGCCTGACCGGCCCTCCCGGACCGGCAAGACCACGATCGCCGCCGAGCTGGCGCACGCCCTGCCCGAGGCCGGCATCCCGGTCGCGGGCCTGGCGCCCATGGATGGCTTCCACATGTCCAACGCGGTGCTGGCCGCGCGAGGGATCGCGGACCACAAGGGCGCGCCCGACACCTTCGACGTGGGCGGATACGTGGCTCTCCTGGGGCGCGTGCGCCGCGCGGACGGCGTGGTCCTCGCCCCCGACTATCGACGCGACCTGCACGGGCCCGTTGCCGCCTCCCTGCCCGTCGAGGTCGACGGCGTCGTCATTACGGAGGGCAACTACCTGGGCCTCGAGCTGCCCGGCTGGGCGGACGTGCGCGGCCTCATCGACCTGCTCGTCTTCATCGATACCCCCTTCGAGGAACTCGCCTCGCGTTTGATCGACCGACACGTGAGCTTTGGCCGCGACCGCGCTGATGCCGCACACTGGGTGCGCACGGTGGACGCGGCGAACATGGCCCTCGTCGATCGCATCGAAGGAGCGCGCGGACCTGGTCCTGTCGCTGTAACGCCACACCCTCCAAAATGTCGCACGTAATTTCCCTCGGTCAGTTTTAGAGTACGGCTGAAAACCGCATGATTTCAACGATCCGATTTCAAAGTTTGAAATGCCGGGAAGCGAATTACGTGCGACTTTTCAGGGGACGGTCATGCCCAGTTGTCATGCACGCAGCCGACAAGTCGCATGCATTTTCAACTACTTCCAAGTAAGGTGAACCTATGTTCCTCTTGCTCGGCCTTCTGGGTGGCTTCATCACGGGCATCTCCCCGTGCATCCTTCCCTGTCCTGCCCGCACTCTTCCTCGGGCGCCGCTGGCTCCCGCGCCTCGAACGAGGCATCCCAGTCCTCCGAGGACAGAAAGGCGGGCGTGGACCCGTCTCTCTTCCGCGTCGCCCCGGGCGTCAACCTGGGTGGAGAAGCGCCAAAGAAGGCAGCAGTGAAGGCCGACGGCAGCGACTCGGTGACGCGGCGCCCCGTGCTCATCGTCCTGGGCCTCGTCACCTCGTTCATGATCATCACGGTCGCGGGTTCGGCGCTGCTGAGCCTGCTCACACCTGCCGCAGGCGCGTGATCCGATGGACGGGCATCATCCTGCTGCTGGCCGTCGGTATCGGCATGATCGTCCCGAAGATCATGGAGGTGCTCGAGCGCCCCTTTCGCGCGCCTGGCACCTCGCACGACGGGCGACAGCGCGGGCTTCGGCCTCGGCCTCGTCCTGGGCGCGGCGTTCGTGCCGTGCGCGGGTCCGTGCTGACCTCGATCATCGTGGCCTCCAGCTCCGGGCAGATCACGTGGCACATCATCGGCCTGGCCATCTCCTTCGCGATCGGCGTGTCGATCCCGCTGATGATCGTCGCGATCGCCGGTTCGGGCGTCGCGGCCCGCTTCCTGAAGACCCGCCAGCGCCCCCTGCGCATCGCCGCAGGCGTCGCCATGATCGCGCTCGCGCTGGGTATCGCGACGAACGCCCCGATGGCCCTGCAGCGGATGATCCCCGACTACACGGCCTCGCTCGAGGCCAGCACTGAAGGCGCTTGCGAGGACGGCGCGTGCGAGCCCGAGAAGGAAGTCGAGGCGAGCACCGACTTCGCGCAGTGCGCGCGTAGTGGCGCGAAGGATTGCGGCGTCATGCCGACGCTCCAGGCCTCGGAGTGGCTGAACACCCTGGGCCAGCCGTCCGGCACGGTGACGCTCGTGGACTTCTGGTCGAGCTCGTGCACGAACTGCCAGCGCGAGATCCCCGAGCTCGAGGGCCATCTACGAGAGGTACAAGGACTACGGCCTGGTCGTCGTGGGCGTGCACTCGCCCCAGCAGGCCTACGAGCGCGACACCTCGGTGGTGAACGCGTCGATCGAGAAGCTGGGCATCACCTACCCGGTGGCGTTGGACCCCGACCTGGAGGCCTTCAAGGCCTACGGCGCGACGGCGTGGCCGACGCACTTCATCGCGGGCACGGACGGCAAGCTCGTCGCGATGGGCCGCGGCACGAAGGGCGTCGAAGAGCAGATCCGCACCCTCTCACCGAGGCGGGGTGTCCCTGCCCGGACTGAGTTCCGCTTTCCAATTTCGCACGTAATTCCCCCGCACCTCTTTCAACATTTGAAATCAGATCGTTGAAATCATGCGGTTTTCACGAGGTACCAAAAAGACCTCGGCGGGGAATTACGTGCGAAATTTCTTAGTTATCCACAGATTTTTCAAACAGCTCACACAAAGCGCTACAAAGTAGCACGATCTGTGCATGGATCTCAACGAAGAGCTACGTAAACGGCACGGAATCAGCAAACTATCAAGCCTGCGCCACGCAGAGCTCACTCCCACCATGCTCCCCCAGTCCATCGGACACTACCGAGGCTGGATCTACGACAAGAACAGCTTCAGTCTCGATCAGGTTCGCGCTTTTGTATACAACGCGTGCATCTCCTGCGTGAGCGCTGCACAAATTTACGAACTTCCGGTCCTCGCGGAGGAACGCCCACAAAAGACCCACCTGTCAGTTGCGTATAACCGTGGAATGCACCCGTCGAAGCTACGCCGCTTCGACGACGTATGTATCCATAGGGAACAGCTCGTGAGCGACAAAGAAAGGCGTACACACGTCGCCAGCATTGGGACAGTCTTGGAGCGAGTGCTCGTCTGCATGCCGCTCAAGGTCTCGCTGCCCATGCTCGATGCCGCGCGCAATCGCGGCCTCTACGACGTCTCGACGCTCACTATTCCCACCAACCGGCAGCCGACTGCCTCACCTCAGAGAAGCGCTCTCCTTATCGTCGGACCGAGCCCTGCTCGATCCTCGAAACCGTTGCCCGCTTTGCAGCTCATCGACATGGGGACTGACACCGCAGGTCGGAGTCTGGATCGAAGGAGTCGGCGAGGTCGACATGATTATCCTTGGCTTCATCGTCATCGAGGTGGATGGGTGGGCCTTCCACTCATCGAAAGAGCAGCGCGAGAAGGACCTCAAGCGGGATCGAGAACTTCTAAGGCGCGGATACGTTGTCCTTCGATTCACCTATGACGACGTCATGAATGGCGACTTTACGCGAGAGGTCCCGGTCTCCGTGACAGCCCTCCGCGACCTCGTACCCGACACTGGAATGGAAGAAGCACACGCCACCGTGAAGAACGCGGGCTTCCTTGATGTCCTGAGCGGATACTTATCGAGCTATCACCCTTCAACACTAATTTCGCACGTAATTCCATCACCACTATTTCAACATTTTGAATTCTAAACGTTGAAATCATGCGGTTTTCTCGGGGTAACCCGAAGATCCCCAGGGGAATTACGTGCGAAATTAATGGGGCAACGAGGAATCAGTCCGCGCGCCTAGCGCGCCAGGGCGAGGATCTGCGGGGTGACCCGCTCGATGACCTCGAGGGTGTCCAGGAAGTCCTGGTGGCCGCCGTACCACGGGTCGGGCACGTCACCGCTGCCCTCGGGGTCGAGGTCGCGGTACAGGCAGATGCGCGGCCCTCTGCCCCAGGTCGGCGGCGGACTCGGGCGCGCCCTCGTGTTCAACCCCCACGCGCTCGGCGAGGCGCTCCAGGACGCTCAGGTGGCGCGAGGTCATGGCCAGCACGAGGTCCCACTCCCCCAGCTCGCCGGCGCGGATCTGGCGCGCACGATGATCGGGCACGATGTACCCGGCGTCGCGCAGCACGCGGGCGGCGCGGCGGTCGATCAGGGTTGCCCTGCTCTTCGTCGGAGACGCCGGCGCTATCGATGACGACGTCCACGCCGAGCGCGCGCGGCCTGTTCGAGGACCGCGTGGGCCATCGTGGATCGGCAGATGTTACCGGTGCACACCATGAGGACGCGGGCGGGGCGGGTCATGATCGTTTCCGTTCGTTCGGGGCGGGACGAGGCCGGGGCAGATGGGGCGGGGCGGCGACGAGGCCGGGGCGAGGCCTCAGAGCAGCGTCAGGTAGGCGCGCACGGCCTGGGCGCTGTGGGCAGCGCGGGCGCCATCCATGTGAAGGCCTGGTCGGCGGTGGGGCCGCACAGGTCGGAGACGGCTCGCAGCGAGATCCAGTCGACGTCGGAGGACCAGCAGACCTGGGCCATCGCGCAGGTCTCCATGTCGGTGCCCGATGGCGTCGGGGAAGCGCTCGCGCATAGTCGACATTGGCTTCGGTGCAGAAGGAGTCGGAGGAGACGATGCGCCCGCGGCGCACGGGGTGTTCGATGAGGCCGCGCAGGATGGGCAGGCGCTCTTCGGCGGCTTCGGAGGTGGTGTAGTCGACGGGCATCTGGGGGACCTGGCCCATGGCGTAGCCGAAGGCGGTCGCGTCGGCCTGCCCGTAGATGGCGCGGGTGCCGGCGGCGATGTCGCCGACGTTGATGTCGCGCGCGAGCCCGCCGGTGGTGCCGGCGGCGATGACGATGGGCGCCTCGACGAGGGTGAGGGCGCGCGCGGTCGCGGAGGCGGCGTTGGCCAGGCCGATGCCGGAGGTGACGACCAGGACGGTGCGTCCGTCGAGGATGCCGAGCACGAAGCGCTGGGCCTTGTGGCTGCCCGCGAGGATGGCCTGGGGCGTCTCGTCGTCCCCGATGGGCGCGAGTTCGTGCAGGAGGGGCGCGGCCTCCATGTCCATGGCGGCTTGGATGATGGCGTCGACGCGGATGCGCTCGGGGAAGCTGAGGTTCATGGTTCCCATCGTAGGGGACGAGGCCCGCCACGGTCGCGCTCGCCTCGCACGGTAACGGCACAGCGGGGCGCGCGCCACAGGGGACATGAAGCGGGTCCGAGCCCCGGCCTCGTGCCGGTTAGGCGGTGCGGCGGCGCGCCCACGCGCACGCGCCAGCGAGGCCGAGGAGGGCGGCGCCGAGGCCGAGGTGCGGGTAGATGCCCGCGGAGCCGGAGTTGGGCAGGACGCCGACCTGGGTGTCGACGACGCGGATGGCGGGCAGCGCGGCGGCGCCCGTACCCGTCGCGGCGGGGATGATGCGCACGGAGGTGAAGCCCTCGTCGGCGCCGAAAGTCGGTGGCGATTACCGTGGAGGCCGAGGCGTCGGTGCCCACCTCGATGTGGAAGGGCACGGCGCGGGGCAGGAGGACGTGCCCGGCGGGGGCGCGGGTCTCGACGAGCCAGTAGGTCTTGCCGGTCTCGAGGGGCGCGGTGACGAACTGCGATTCGCCGTCGGAGGTGGACACGGGGTGCCGGTCAGGGCCTCGTTGTCGTAGATCGCGAAGGCGGCGCCCTCGAGCGGGTAGGTGCCGTCCTCGTTGGCGGTGCCGACGGGCTGGGTGCCGGCCTTTTCGATGCGGATGGTGCGCGGGCGGGCGGGCGCGCAGGCCTCGTTGTTGGCGGCGCCGTCGTGGTCGTAGGGGCCGGCGACGGAGTTGTAGAGGCCGCGCTTGGGGGTGAGGCGCCCGTTCGAGGGGACGCACTCGAGGGCGGCCTCGCTGTATCCGCGAGCCGCCTTATCGTGGGCGACCTTCATGCGGATGAACCAGGTCGCGGACTTTCCGGGTTCGACGGTGGTGCCCTGGGTGAGGACGTAGGTGGCGGCGCGGTTCTGTTCGCGGGCGCCGCGCAGTCCATCGAGCGAGGTGGCGATCGCCGCGGAGCGCAGGGTGAGGCCGGGCGCGAAGGCCGGGGTGTCGACGAGGCGTCCGGTCGTACCCGCGATCGTGCCGTCGTTCGTGGCGGTCACGCGGTAGGTAACGGTGATCGTGTCGCCCGAGGCGCCCTCGACGCTTTCCACGGTCTTGTCGATGCGCAGCTTGGGGGCCTGCTGCTGGATGGTGAAGGTGCAGGTGATCGGCACGGCGGCTGCGGTCTTGGCCGGGGGTACGTTCGAGAAGTCGATGCCGCCGGTCGTGGGGTCGCGCGTGACGTTGACGGCCTCGCCGATGCCGTTCACGCACGTAATGTCGGTGAGCTCCCAGCGCGCGGAGTTCGGGTCGTCGGAGACCTTCCAGGGGCCAAAGTAGCCGGGTTCGCCAAAGCGCAGGGGGCGGCGCCCGGGGATGCGCGGGCCGGTCTCGGCGATGACGAACTGGGAGTAGCCGGGGATGAAGGCCTGGTAGTCGCTGACGTGACGGTGCCGTCCCTTGCCGTAGCCCGTGGGGGTCAGGGGGCTGTCCTCGAAGGAGGACCAGTCGACGAAGCCGCGAGCATTCTCGGCGGTCTTCAGGGGTTCGCCCGTGGGCGAGACGAAGTCGCCGATGCCCAGCGTCGTGAAGTTGAAGGAGGGATCTTGCCGCCGATCGCTTCGGATTCAGGGGTGACGGTCTTGGCGATGCGGATGTAGCGCTCCTGGCTGAAGGTGGCGTACAGGCACCCGTAGGAGGTCTTATTTTCCTTCGAGCTGAACGTGGAGACGGGGGTGACACCGCCTGGCGGCGTGTCCGGGCAGACGCCGTCACCGCTAGGGGTGAAGCCGGCGATGACGAGGCGGTACGGGATTCCGTCGATCATGACGGTCTTGTTCGAGGTGGTCCGTGAGATCGTCAGGACGTCGTCGGAGTTGGGACTCTGGTCGGGCGTGCCCGCGGCGTCGGGGTAGGCAGCCGGGTTGTTCGTGTAGATGTCGCGGTTGCCTCGGCCCTTGCCGACGTGGCGGTAGCAGTACCAGACGCCCGATCCGGCGTCGCGGTTGAGGGCGGCGTAGGGCGCGTTGGCGGGGCAGGAGTTCGGTCCGTTGGCGCGCGAGGCGAGCATGTAGGCGCCCTCGTCGCTCAGGGCCGCGGTGGTATCGGTGTCGTCCGCGGTCTCCTCCTGGTCGAAGGGGAAGGAGTCCTCGATGCCGCCGATGTTGACGTCGATCGACGAGTGGACCCACCGGCTGGCCGAGTGCACTTGGAAGTTGTTGTGTCGCACGGTGCCCAGGAGGAAGGGCTTGCCGATGGGGACGTCGCCCGGGTTGTTGGGCTTGTAGCCCCAGGGCGTTGGTGTTCTCGGGCGAGATGACACCGGTGGCGACGGGGTTGGCGGCGGGCAGGCCGCGCGCGATGTAGGGTCAGTAGTCGCCCCGAGGCGACGGCGGCGTCCAGCATGGGCTGGGCGGTTCCGGCCTGGAGGGGGACGAGGACTGGGCGGGGTCAGCAGCATCATAGGGGCCCGCGCCACGCACGGTTCCGACGTAGGCGTTGTCGGGAACGTTCGTCGTGCGGTCGAAGCCCGAGCCGTTGATGGTGGTCACGCCGAGGCGGTCGGCGGACGAGGTGACGGGGACTGTACCGCCGCCGGGGGCTCGAGCGTGGGGTCTGCGTCAGCGCGCTCGGGGGCGACGAGGCCGGGGGAGGCAGCTGCGCTCGCGACAAGGAGGGGCGGCCAGGGTACGCGCGACGGTGCGACGAGGCCGGGACTCGGTCCTCTCGTGCGTGGCGCGGCGGGAGCGTGCGCCGCTGGGGTGATGCTCCACAGGCCCTCCAGATTGTTTGACAGTTACTCACTGACTTTTAGCGTAAAGACGCGGAAACGCGCGGGTGAGCTTGCTCGCTCACTCGCGCGTTTCCGCATCTCAGCTGCCCCGTGTGGGCCACATGTTGAGGTCGCTTACTGCTTGCCGCGTTCCTCGAGCATCTTCTTGAGGGCGGCGGTGCGTCGGCGTCGATCTCCTCCTCGGAGATCTGCTCGGCGTCCGTCAGCGGGTCGGGGGCCGCAGGGCCCTCGGCAGTGCAGGCGCCTCGGGGTCGCAGGCGGCTCGGCGGGCGCGCCGGACTCCAGCAGCCTCAGCGGACTCAGCGGCCTCAACGGACTCAGTCCCCGGCCTCGTCCCCGGCGGAGCCGAGCGCAGCGGCAGCGGCGCCTCGATCTCCTGCGGCTCCTCATCCCTGCGCTTGCGGGAGCGCAGCCAGAGGATGCCGGCGACAAAGGGAGGATGACGACGACGGACGCGAGGACGGCGATCATCCACGGCTTCATGACGGAGCCCTTGACCTGCGCAGCTTCGGCGGCCACGGCTGCCTCGTCCATGAGGGACGCGCTCGCCGGTCACGAGGAGGCGGTGCGTGTTGACGCCGTAGGGGCGTACAGGTGATGAGGGTGGCCAGGTCCCTGCCCTCGACCTTGTTGAGGGACTCGGTCTCGTGGGGCAGGACGACGCGGATGTCGGTGACCTGGTACTCGAGGTGGCGCCCGGCGGTTTCGATGTAGAAGTAGTCGCCCATCTTGACGCTGGTCAGCTGGTCGAACATGGTCGCGTTGCCCAGGCCGGTGTGGCCGGTGAGGACCGTGTGCGTGGATTCGCCGCCAACGGGCAGGGGCGGTGCCGAAGAGGTGGCCGACGCCCTTGTCGAGCGTCGCGGTGTCGGTGCCGTGGTAGATCGGCAGGGTTGACGTCGATCGAGGGGATCTGATGGTCGCCATGACGTCGTTGAGGTTGAGCTGGCTCAGGTAGTCCTGGTACTGCGCGGTACCGGGGCGCTGGGCGTCCAGCCAGGGGGTCGAGGATCGGCGACTCGGAGGCCTTGAGGTTGTATTCGTCGGCGCGGCGAAGGTTTTCGGCGACGGCGTCGGGGCCAGCCTGCTCGGCGACGGCGCTGAATTCGGAGGCGATGCGCTCTTGGCGCGCGTTGTTGTACTGGGTCGCGAAGACGGGGTACAGGAGGACCAGGATGCCGGCCAGCAGCAGGATCGGGGGCGCGATCGTCAGGAGACGCCACTTGAGGGGTGTCTTCTTCTTGTCGGGCGCTTGGGTGCTCACGCTTTCTCCGTTCATTGCCGAGGCCGTGAAAGTTTGTCTGGTTACAGGGTAGTACCGCTGGGGGCGGTTGCGGGCAACCAGGGGGTGTGGACCCGCGGGTCCACACCCCTGTGTCGCTAGCTAGGCTCAGGCGTCAGCCTGCTCCTTGCGGCGCTTGTTGGCCAGCGCGATCGCACCGGAGCCGCCCACGAGGAGGGCGCCAGCGCCGATCAGGACGCCAACACCGGCAGCACCGGTCAGCGGCAGGTTGAAGCCGCCGCGCTTCGGGACGTCCTTCACCGTGGTGTTGAGGGTGTACTCGTTGTCAGCCTTGGAGTTGCCCTCGAGGATCTGGAAGGCGATCGGGCGGGTCTGGAGCTCGAAGCCCTCGGGAGCCTTGGTCTCGACGAGGCAGTAGTAGCCGGGGTTGGCGACCTTGGCGTTGTTCGCCCAGTCGTTGTTGCGCAGGCCGTCGATGGTGACCTCACCGTTGGCGTCGGTCGCGTAGGTCGTGGTACCGGCGGGCGACAGCTTCTTGTCGAGGGTCGCGTCAACGGACTCGAAGTTCGCGGTCGGGGTCGTCTGAGGCGTGCACTGGTAGACCTCGAACTCGGCGCCCTTCAGCTTGGCGGAGGTGTCCTTAGCGGAGACCTTGGTGATCTTCACCTTGCCGAACTTGGAGACGACCTCGGAGTTCGGGTAATCCGGCGGGGGAACCTCACCCGAGTTGGGCTTCCAGCCATTGGAGGGAGCGTTGGGGAGCAGGATGGCCTTGTTCTTGAACAGGCCGTCGGCCTCAACCTTGTCCTTGACGGTGCCGGCCAGGTCCATCTGGACCTTGGTGTTGTCGTCCTTGCGGTTGGCGACAAGCTTGGCGCGGCCGTCAGCGGTGAACTCGGCGGTCCAGAACTTGGTCTTGCCGTCCGTGCCGTCGGCGGCGATCAGCTTGTAGTCGGTGTCCCTGGCCAGGGCGACCTCACCGTTCTTGCCGTCGACGATCTTCAGCGTGATGCCGGCCTCGGGCAGCTCCACACGCTTGTCGTACTGGTCGACAACGTCGTAGAAGTCGAGGGCCTCAGCGGCGGGGGATGTCCGACTTGATGGTGTAGGAGATGTCCGAGCCAACGGCGGGGGTGCTCTCGTCGGCGACGGTCTTCTCGATGCCAGCCTTGGAATTCTTCGGGTAGGCGTGGACGTCGTAGACCCACTTGTTCAGCTCGGTCGGGTGCGTCATGGGCACCGTGATGATGAGGGCTTCGCGCCGACGTAGCCGGCGGGGTCGCGGTCTCGGTCACGACGTAGGCGCCGAGGGGGAGGCCGGAGAAGGTGGCCAGGCCGCCGCCGGCGGTGGTCTTGGTGACGGCAGCGTCAACGCCGTCAGCCTTCGCCTTGTCAACGTTGCCGTTGAAGCCAGCGAGCTTCTCCCAGCCGGCCTGCGTGGTGAGGTCGACGTTGGTCAGCTTCTCGACGGTAAAGGTCGCGCCGTCGAGGGGGGTGCCGGTAGCGGTGCGGTCCTCGAGGCCGTTGCCCTCGGTGGTGCCGTTGGTGGCGTCCTTGACCAGCTTGTGGATGGTGATGGAGCCGGTCTTGAGGTGTCGAGGTCGACCAGCGAGGGGCGCGCGTGATCGGTGGCCGCGAGGCCGAAGGCGGGGGCAGCCTGGGTCGCGGAGGTGGCGGCAGGGCAGGGGCCAGCGCGCCGGCGGCGACGGCGAAGGCTGCGAGCAGGCTCAGGCTGCGGCGGGTCTTCGTGGTGCTCATGGGTTTTCTTTCTCCTGTGTGTGTGATTTCGGGAGTTTTTCTGATGGGTGGGTCTCGTGGTCACGGGACCTCATGGGTGGCTCAGGCGAGTGCCTTGCGCCTCTTGGTGGTGACCACGGTCATCACCATCGCCCCGGACATGAGCGCCGCTGCGACGCCGATGTAGGGGTAGATTCCGGTGCTGCCGGCCTTGGGCAGCTGGCCAGCCTCGGTGTCCTTGACGAGGGATGGTTGCCTTGTGGGTACCGACCTTCAGGCCCTGTCGTCGGGGGCCGCTTCCAGTGTCTCGAGGAGAGGCCTGGACGGCGCTCGTGGCCCACTTGTTCGCGTCCGTGAGGTCGCCTGCGAGCTGCACCGCGGTGCCGGAACCGTCAGCCCGCGCAGCCTTGAGCGTGAACTCGATGGGCTGGGGCAGGAGCGAGTGTCCCGCGGGGGCCTTGGTCTCGACCAGCCAGTAGGCAGTGTCGATGTTCAGGTCGTTGACGCTCCAGTAGTATCCGTCGGTCGCGTTGGCCTGGGTCAGGGTCTTGACCACGGTAGCGTTCGCATCGGTGTTCGGGTTGGCGTTGTAGATCGCGAACTCGGCGCCGTCGAGGGGGTACAGCTTGACTCCGTTGGGGCCCGTGTACTGGTTCGAGCCATCCTTGAAGGTCTTGTTCGTGTTCTGCGTGCCGGCCTTCACCACCACGAAGTCGTGGGGAACGGTCGGGCCACAGGCCTTGTTGTTGCTCGTACCGTCGGAGTCCTTGCCGTTCTCAGCCAGGACCTCGTTGAAGAGACCCTTGCCGGGAGCCAGCTCGTTGTTTCCGTTGACGGAGCAGGCCAGATCGACCTCGTTGTAGCCGGCGGCCGCAGTGTTACGGACGACCGCGAAGCGGATCCAGTATTCCTTGGTGGCCCCGGCAGCGAGCTCGACGCCGTCGGTCAGCGTGTAGACGCCGTTCGTGGCGGTGGCGTTGGACGCGGAGTCCAGGCCGGCCTGGGTTTCGGCGATCTTCGCGGACTGGATCTCCAGGCCCTTGGCGAAGTCGGGCTTGTCGGTGAGCTTGCCGGTGTTGGCGGCCAGCGAGCCGTCGTTGGTGGCGACGATCTTGTAGTCCACGTTGAAGCTCGTGGCGCCGTTGGCGCCGCCGTTCGCCTCGATGGACTTCTGGACGCGCAGCTTGGGAGCCTGGTATTCGTTCACGAACGTACAGGTGATGGGGGCTGCCTCGTTGGACGCTGCGCCGCCGACGTTCTTGAAGTTAACGCCACGCTCGGTCTTGGTCACGGCGACGTCTTCACCGATGCCGTTAACGCACTTGATGTCCTTGAGGTTCCACTTGTCCTCGCCGCCGGTCGAGATGTCCTTCTCCGTGATGGTGAAGTCGGAGTTTCCGACCTCGAAGGGGATGAACGTCGAGTCGTACTTCGCGTTCGTCTCACCGAAGCCGGTGGGGGTCAGCGACGCGACCGGGTCGCCCGCGGAGATGTACGAGGCCTTGGCGGGAGCAGAGGAAGCCGTGGGCTTTTCAGACTGACACGGTGCCGGTCGTCGCGGGGCACGGTCGGTGTTGTCGTGCCAGGTCGCGCCGGTCTCCACCGAGAAGTTGGCGGCGGGGATGGTCGGGTTGGCACCCGCCGGGTCCTCGACGACCTTCGCGATGCGCACGGAGCGCTCCTCGGTGATGACGCCGTAGAGGCAGCCGTAGTTGACCGAGAGCTCCTGCGTGATGAAAGTGTCGGTGCGCTTGGCGTCCGCCGGAGGCGTCGCCGGGCAGTTGGCCGTCGGGATGGAGTTGAAGTTATCCGGGGTCAGGAAGTTCGTTGCGTTCGTCGCAGGGGTGAAGCCCCACAGCTGCAGGCGGTAGGTGCGACCGTTCTTCGTGAAGGTACGATCCGAGGTCGTCTTCTCCAGCTTGACGGTATCCCACACGTAGGGGTTCTCATTGACGTTACCCCTTGGCACCTGGCCACTCGATGGGCAGGGCCCTCTCGTCGTGATCTGGTTGTAAGGCTGCTCAGCACCCTTGTTGTAGTACTGGCTGTACAGGTCGTAGTCGCCGTTACCCTCACCCACGTACTTGACGCAGTAGTAGCGTCCGGAGCGGGACTCGGGCTTGTTGACGTAGCCCTGCGAGCGGTCAGCCGCGTTGACCGGGTCAGGCTCGTAGGCCGTACCGATAAACTGCTTTCGGCCATTCTCATCCAGAACGTACTGGCCGCCCTTCTTTGCCCACTGGGGCGTGCCATAGTAGATTCCCTGGTCCATGACGGCGTCGCGCAGATACGAAACGCCGGAAGCCGGAAGTGCAGGATCGGTCGCAGCCTTGCCGTTAATGCCGATGTCCGTGCGGCAGGGTGCCGGTGCCAGCGATTCCGGGGTGCTTTGATGTACGCGCCGCCCTTGCGGTAGATGATCGTCGAGGACAGGGTATTGAAGGTCTCGTGGTTAACGAAGGGGTACGATTCGCCCGTGTCGCCGGGGATCAGACCGGTCAGCTGCAGGTTTAGCGAGGAGTGCAGGTAGGGCTGATTCGGGGTAGTACCGCCAATCGGCAGGTTGTTGTGGCGGATCGCGCCAAGCAGGAAGGTCTGGCCGGGCTCGACCTCACCGGGGTTGTTCGGCTTGAAGCCGATGGCGCTCTGGCCGTTCACCCAGATGGTTTTGCTACCCTGCATTCTTCCACTTGTCGTAGTGGGCCGCATCCACGCCTTGCTGTCGGGCGGGTCACCGTAGTCAACCGACTGATCATCCCACTTCCACGGCATACCGCGGGCGATGTAGGTCCACGCGTCGTTCGCCTTCGCGTAGGGACCGCCAAGCGTCGTCGTGGTCGGCTGATCGCCCGTGCGGATCCGGTCCTCCGTCATGCCCTTGACGATGCCGTAGCGGATGAAGTTGTTGTAGTCCGTGCTCGTGTCGGTCTCGGAGTCGTTAGTGACGCCTTTACCCATCCAGGCAGAGACCTCGCCGACATCAATCTTGGTCGCGGCGGGCTCCTGGGCGGCCTGGGCGGCCTCGGGGCGGCGACCTGGGAGACGACCAGCGTACCGGTGGCGATTGCCACGACGGCCAGGGCGGCCAGGGCGCGGGACGCGACTCCAGCTCGCTTGGTCCGCGCGTGGCCTGCGCGCGCTCGACTCGTTGCCATTAATCAATCTCCTTGAAGACTGTTGCTTCGCTGTGTCGTACTCGGGGGATGTTCCGAGAGGTTTTTCCACAACCGTGATGACACTCAGCGTACGACGCGGTTACCGAAAAATGCAACCCATTTTCTTCAGCTTTGTGAGTGGGCTACCTTACAGAAAAACAGTCAAGCGATATTTCCGCAGGATATCAACGTTTGACCCTAGTGGTTTCAATCTATGAAAACGCGTCTTTTTCGGTGATTTTTCATCTTTTTTAACGGCTGGAAACAAATCATAATGCGGAATTTTGCCAAAGCTTGAGCACCACCCCTCCAAATTCACCACTGAGCCCATTTTCAGCACTCTGTCACCCCCAAACTGTCAAGCATTACAACGAAAACCCGTTATCCTGTCATCCATTTCCACCCAAACTTCTTCCCACCTGCGAAAACATAGGACTTCAGTCCCGCCTACACCCCATACACGCGCCGCGATGCACCCCTCCCTCCCCAAAGTCGCACGTAATTCCTCCAGGGCCTCATTCATCGACAGCTCAAAAACCGCGGAATATCAACGATCCGATTTCAAACTCTGAAACATTCTCAAGGGAATTACGTGCAAAATTGCTGAGCTGCACCACGGTTCCTGGGGCAGCCCCGCCCGGGAGCCGTCGCGGAGCCTGCGGGGTCTGGCCGCGGTGCCGGTGGGCGGCGGCAGGGCCAGGGACAAGCACGCGCACGCCCGATCGGAGGCCGACGCGTGGCCTGCGAGGCCTGGCCGGGCTTCGAGACGACGCGCCGGGCCACACCCCAGCGACCAGGCGCCGCCGGTGTGAGGGCGCCGGAGGGACCGGAGGGCACGGGCGGGCTTCGAGATCGACCACTCCGAGCGAAGCTCGCGTGTAGCGATCGGCAGGGCAGCCGGGCCCGACAGGCGCCCGGAACACCAGCAGCGCAACAAGCAACACCGGAGATCTGGCGGGACCACAGCCACAACAGGCAGTCCCAGGGCGGCTGCTGCACAATAGTCCCCATGGATCTTCGCCCCGTCGCCCTCGGCGCATCTGTTACGACATACGACCCGTCGCGTCCCACGCCCGCAGCTATCGTCTCGGGCGAGGTGGCGCACGATGCGCCGCACCCGCTGTCGGTCTTCGACATGTTCCGCATTGGTATCGGGCCGTCCTCGTCGCACACGGTGGGTCCGATGCGCGCGGGTCTGGCGTTTACGACGGAGCTGACGACGCTGAAGCCGCCGTCGCACATCACGATTGACCTGTTCGGGTCGCTGGGCGCGACGGGCCGCGGCCACTCGACGGACCGCGCGGTCCTCCTCGGCCTGGCGGGTTACGACCCGGAGACGGTGGACATCGAGACGGTGGAGTCCATCCTGCCGACCCTGGCCTCGTCGAACATACTGACGCTGCCGAGCGGCACACAGGTCCCCCTCAACATCGCCGAGGACGTGCGTTTCGTGCCGCGCACGGTCCCTGCCGTATCACGTGAACGCGCTGACGATCACGGCGTCCGACGAGGACGGCACCGTGATCCTGGAGCGCACCTATTATTCGGTGGGCGGCGGCTTCGTCATGATTCAGACGAATGACGACCCGCAGAACCCGGAGGTGTCGTCGCTCGCGACGAGCCGGGCGGGCGTCGGCATCGACATTCCCGCGCCGCACCCGTTCGCGTCGGGCGCGCAGTTGCTCGCCGCGTGCGACGCGTCCGGCCTGAGCATCGCGGAACTTGTGCGCAGGAACGAGGAGGCGGTGCGCCCCCGCGAGACCGTCAACGCCTACCTGGATCGTATCGCCGACACGATGTTCGACTGCGTGGACGCGGGCACGTCGGCGGCGGGCATCCTGCCGGGCGGCCTGGACGTGCCGCGCCGCGCCCGCGCGCTCGCCGGCCAGCTGGCGGAGCGCCTGACGGGTATCCCCGCTTCTTCGTCGGACGAGGCCGGGGCCTCCTCGGGCACATCTCCCGCGGACGGTGTGCACTCCCCGGTGCGCGCGCCTGGGTGTCGACCGTGGCCGACCCGATGCGCGCGATGGACTGGGTGAACCTCTTTGCCCTGGCCGTCAACGAGGAGAACGCGGCGGGCCACCGCGTCGTCACCGCACCGACGAACGGCGCGTAGGCGTGATCCCGCGGTCCTGGGCTACCTGGTGACGCACTGCCCTGAGACGGGTTCGACGCCCGGTGTGGCGGCGGGCCCTGCAACGGAGGACGGCGCGGTCACCCCGCTGGCGCACATTCGCATGTCGTCCGACGGCTCCTCGGAGGATGCTGCCGACGATCCCGCGTCACCCGAGGCGTGCGCGGCCCGTCGCCGCGCCCTCGTGCACGACTTCCTGCTGGCGGCGACGGCGATCGGCGCCCTGATTAAGACGAACGCGTCCATCGCGGGCGCGGAGGTCGGTTGCCAGGGCGAGGTCGGGTCGGCCTCGGCGATGGCGGCCGCTGGCCTGGCGCAGGCCCTCGGCGGCACCCCGCAGCAGGTGGAGAACGCGGCGGAGATCGCGATGGAGCACTCGCTGGGCCTGACGTGCGACCCGGTGGCGGGCCTCGTGCAGGTGCCGTGCATCGAGCGCAACGCGATCGCGGTACGTCAAGGCGATCAACGCGGCGCGCATGGCCCTGTGGGGCGACGAGCACACACGGTGAGCCTGGACGTGGTCATCGAGACGATGCGCCAGACCGGAAACGACATGCTCTCGAAGTACAAGGAAACGTCGAGGGCGGCCTGGCCGTCAACGTCGTGGAGTGCTGAGGCCTGCGGAGGCTTCGAGACGAGGCGCCGAGCGAAGCTCGCGGCGCGGACGGCTCGCGGGCGGGCCGCCGCCCACGGCGCAGCCCGGCCCAGCATGCCAACGGGTGGGGCGCCTCTCGGCACCCCACCCGTCAACACCCATCAACACCCGCTGATCAGTATGGAATCACTCCGTCGCCAGCGCCTCCGAGGGGCTGACCTTCGCAGCCCGGCGGTACGGGCAGCCACGAGGCGATCAGCGCGGACACGATGGCCACGATGCACACGCCGACCAGCTGCAGCCACGGCACGCTCAGCACGGGAGTGGCCCCGTCAATCGGCAGGCTCATGACGCCGACCCACCCGAAGGCGACGCCCATGCCGACGCCGATCAGCGCACCGGTCATCGACAGGAACAGCGCCTCGAGGGCAAGGAGGCTCTTCATCTGGCGTCGCGTCAGGCCGAGGGCCCGCAGCAGCCCGTTCTCGCGGGTGCGTTCGGCGACCGACAGGGACAGCGTGTTGGCCACGCCCACCAGGGACACGAGGACGGAGACACCCAGCAGTCCGACGAGGACGAGCATGAGCCGGTCGATGATCTTCGTGTACATCTGGCGCTCCAGCGCGGAGCCGTTGACACTCAGGCGCGAGTCCTTGAGCAGCGCGGCCTGGACGGTCTCGGCGTCGGCTCCGTCGGCCATCTTGATGATGATCGCCTGACGCTCGAGAGAGCTCGCGATCGACCGCAGGGTCCTCTCGGAGACCTGGGCCACCCCGGTGCTGCCGTTCTTGTCGTAGGTGGCGCTCAGGTCCACGCACGTGTCGGCGCACAGGCGCAGCGTCTGCCCGGCCAGGGGCCTCGTCGCCGACGCGCACCTGGTTATCTCCCAGCTGGGTGACGGTCGAGTGGGTGACACCCGTGTAGTCGGGTTCTCCGGTGATCATCGACCGACGAGGGCCTGGGCCTCGTCCTCCGACCCACTTCCCTCACCGGGAGCGTAGGCGGGCGCCCGGGTGGTCGTCAGGGTGCCGGGGGCGGCGTACTGGGCGACGGTGGCGGCGACGCCGTCGGTGGCCGCGATGGCGGCCTGCTGGTCGTCGGTGAGCGCTCCGCTCGTGGAGGTGGCCATGAGATCGAAGGGGCGCGCGTCGTTCACGGCGTTGGTCAGCGTGGTGCGCACGGAGGCGGCGCCGACGATGATGGTGACGACGAGGGTCACGCCGATGATGATCGCGGTGCCGGTCGCGGAGGTGCGTACGGGGTTGCGCATGGTGTTCTCGCGGGCCATGGCGGACAGGGTGCCCGGGAAGACCGAGCCGAACGCTCGGGTGAGGTCGGCAGCAGCACCGAGGCGACGAGCAGCGCGCCAAGGAGGGCCAGGAGCGACCCGCCGAAAGCCCCGAGGAATTTCGTGCCGCCGCTATCCGAGCGCCACGCGAGGGCCACAGCTCCGCATCCGGCCACCGCGATGAGCGCGCCGATGATGAAGCGGACGGTGTGCTTCTTGCGGGCGGCGGCCCCGGCCTCGTTCACGGGGGCGAGGGCGGCGACAGGTGCGACGCGGGAGGCCACGCGGGCCGGGAAGACGCCAACCAGGGTCGTGAACAGGGTGGCGCCCAACCACGTGAGGACGAGCTGCCAGACGGAGGCCCCCGCCAGCGCTGCGACGACGCTAGAGGCCAGGCCGGTGCCCGCCTCCGCGAGCGCGCCAATCAGCCAGCCGAGTGCGACGCCAATCGCGGACGAGATCGCTCCGATCGCGAGGGCCTCGCGGGTCACGAGCGAGCGGACCTGGCGCCTGGTTGCTCCCAGCGTGCGCAGCAGCGCCAGTTCGCGGGTGCGCTGCGTGAGCACCACTCGGAAGGTCGAGGAGACGACGATAGAGGCCACGAGCGCCGCGATCGCCGGGAAGATCAGCATGATGCCCATCGTCACGGATGCTCCCAGGCGCGCCTGGTTGAGGTCGTCCTGGATTGCCTTGTGCACGCTGGTCACGGTCACGCCCGAGATGCCGCTGAGCGCGGAGTTTGCTGTTGCCACCCACTCGTCCTGGGTGGCGCTGGGAGGGTTTGCGTTGCTGTCCGTATCCGATCCGGAAGTCGCGACGATGAACTGCCCGGAGGCGGTCGTTCCGAAGATCGCAGAGAATCCGCCGTCGGTCACGTAGCTAGCGGGCACGCCCATGCTGATGGTGTTCGAGCGCGTGGTGCCGACGATGGTGAGGGTGCGGTAGTCGCCCTCGGTGAATCCGGCGCGCACGCGGACGGTGTCGCCGACCTTCAGCGAGAGGGTCAAGGCCGTGTGCTCGGGGATGGCGATCTGGTCGTCGGCGGTCGGGGCGGTTCCGGCGCTCAGGTCAAGGTCGGCGAAGGGCTTGGGGGCCAGCGGCGACACGTAGAGGCCGGCGCGCGTCGCGTCGGTTTGAGCGTCGGCGGGCCACTGGGCCATGTGCTTGATGGCGGTGACGCCGCTGGTTGCGCTCAGGGTCTTTTCGGCGCTCTCAATGGCGCCCTCGGGCGCGTCCTTGTCTTGAGAGACGACGATCGTGCCGCCGCGGTACTGCTGGTAGACGCTGGAGGTCAGGCCCGAGGTCATCGCCGTCATGACGATGAGGGTGATGACGATAAAGGCCGTGGAGATGGCGACGGCGAGGCCGGTGGAGATGTAGCGGCGTACGTGGGAGCGCAGGTTGGCGCGCAGGAGGGAGTTTGTTGCAGACATGAGATGAGCCTTGGGGAGTGGGCGCGCGTTCAGCGCAGCGCCGCGGTGAGGGAGTCGGCGGTGACGTCGCGCAGGTCGGAGACGATGCGGCCGTCTCGGCACACGAGGACGCGGTCCGCGTAGGCGGCGGTGGAGGTGTCGTGGGTGACCATGATGACGCTCTGGCCAAGTTCGTCGACGGCGCGGCGCAGCAGGTCCATGACCTCGGTGGTCGAGTGCGAGTCGAGGTTGCCGGTGGGCTCATCCGCGACGATGACGGCGGGGCGGCTCATGAGGGCGCGGGCGACGGCGACGCGCTGCTGCTGGCCGCCGGACATCTCGGAGGGGCGGTGACTCAGGCGGTCCGCGATGCCCAGGGAGTTGACGATGAGGTCGAACCATCCCTTCTCGGGGGTGGCCCCGGCCAGGCGCATGGGCAGGAGGATATTGGCGCGGGCGTCCAGGGTGGGCACCAGGTTGAATGACTGGAAGACGAAGCCGATGCGGTCGCGGCGCAGCTTGGTCAGCGCGGTGTCTTTGAGGGCGGTGATGTCGGTGTCTTCGACGAAGACGTGCCCGGAGGTGGGGGCGTCGAGGCCGGCGAGGATGTGCATCATCGTGGATTTGCCGGAGCCGGAGGGGCCCATGATGGCGGTGAATTCGCCGGCACCGAAGCCGACACTCACGTCGTCGAGGGCGCGCACCTGAGCGTCGCCGCTTCCGTAGATCTTGGAGACGCCCTGGAGTCGGACGATGGACGAGGCCGGGGCCCCTTGGTCGGCCACGGGGGCCTGCGCGATTGTCGTGTTCGTGTTCATGCATCCATCGTGCACCTGCGGCGGGCGTCACCGCTACGGTGGTTTCCCCTGATTCATCCCCGAGACCACCCGGGGTACCCTCGGGGGTGCTCGGCCGCCCTACCCCGGTGCTGTGACCGTTGAAATTCCCGTGTTATGTGCCTGCGGGGTTGTTGGTCCTGGCCACGCCGCCCGCGGGCGGTGGGCCTGACTGCAGCGCCTGGCGGCGCCCCGGCTGCAGGTGCCCGGCTGCAGCACCCAGGAGTGATAGCAGAGACATACACCCGAAATTCCGCATGCAATTCGGTTGCATGAACTTTCAATAACCTCCGGAATCGCTGCAATTCCAACGACGCCAATTCAAATCCTGAAAGAGCCACGGGGGGAATTGCATGCGAAATTGGTCGGCACGCAATAGACGCGTTGGCCTGGCTGTGATGCCCCGGCCATACCCACAGAAGCCCGGTCTCGCCCAACCACACCACTCACGCGCCCAAAAACGCAGACCACCTCGCCCAAAAACACCCCAAATTCACGCATTTTCACCGAAGTGGTCTGCGTTTTGGGCGATTCCCCTACAATCGGAGCAAGTCAAAGGAGACCACGATGGACGCATCTGCAATCCGCGCCGTTGCGGGGCACGCACACACCACCAGGGGTGCGACGAGCACCAAGCGCCGACGACTCGCTCGACATGCACAGCTTGGCAAGCTGACAAGGATTGCGCCGGGTTATTACCTCGATACTGTGGCCATTACTGCACACCCTGACCCCGGCACGGTGGTTGCTATCGCACGACTCGCCGCCATCCAGAACAAGCACCCTCACCTCATCTCCTCAGGACCGACGGCGGCATGGCTGTTCGGCCTGCCGCTTCTGGAAGCGCATCCGCTCCACGTCACGACGATATCGAACCAACACCCGAGTCCGATTAACCTTCCCAAAATCCACGCGGGTTCACTACATTTTCCGGCCATGGCTGTGCGCCCCCACCGGCCTCGCAATGGGCGGTCACCCGCGATGATTCGTCACAACGGAGACTTGCTCAGCACTACCCTCGAAGATACGGTCGTTGATTGCGCATTGTTCCTTGATGAAGAGGAGGCGTTCGTCGTCGCGTGCGCAGGCTTGCATGAACTGGCTCGATACCGCCGTTTCTACCGCAATGATTCCCGTCAGCGTGAAGAACACAGCCGCGAGCGGCTGCTGCGTTTGCTCGGCGTATCCTCACAGGGCAGAAAGCACGCAATCTCAGCACGTTGGGTCGTAAGACACGCAGATGCAGGATGCGAAAGTGCGGGGAATCGCGACTGCTCTACCTACTGACAAAGGGTGGCCTGCAGGGGTTGGAAACTCAGTACCCGGTCTCAGCAGCGAATAAGTGGTACTTCATCGACATCGCCATTCCGGCACAGAGGATCGGGATCGAGTTCGATGGCCGCGGCAAGTACGGTTCCGATGTTGACTCGGTCCACCGCTCCATCGAGGCCGAGGAGCGCCGCCAGCGCTTACTCGAGGCTCAGGGATGGCAGATCCGCCGCTTCCGATGGGAAGCACTCGCCCGCCCCGCGGAAGTCATCGCGCAGATTCGGGCGTTGTATGGCCGTGAATAGCTCAGTCGCGCAAGGTTGATTCTCAAACAGGCTCTGGTGATAACAATCGGAACACGGCGCACGGCGCACGGCGCACGGCGAGAATAGCGCACACCACCATGATGGGATCCAACCCGCCCCTGCATACTTGGGATGCCGCGTCCATTTGAAGGACTCCGCATTGTCCCACACTGCCCCTCGCCCTACTCATAACCGCCATGCGCCCAAAACGCAGACCACCTCGCCCAAAACACCCCAAATTCACGCATTTTCACCGAAGTGGTCTGCGTTTTTGGGCGATTCCCTGCCCAGCACCGGTCGATTGGAGGGTTGGAAGGCCCCGGAGGACCGGAGGGCCTGGCTGCGGTGCCCGTGGGCGGTGGCGGGACCTGGCCGGATCGCGAGACAACGCGCCAAGCCAGACCTCAGTACACCAGGCCCCACTGGTGTGGAGGGCGCCGAAGGGTCCGGAGGACCTGGCCGCGGTGCCGGTGGGCGGTGGCGGGGCCTGGCCGGGCATCGAGACGACGCACCGAACCAGAAAACAGCGACCAGGCACCACTGGTGTGGAGGGCACCGGAGGGACCGGAGGGCCTGGCTGCGGCGCCCGTGGGCGGTGGCGGGGCCTGGCCGGGCTTCGAGATCGACCACTCCGAGCCGCAGGCTCGCGTGTGGCGATCTCGCGGGCGGGCCGCCGCCCACGGGCGCATCAAGCAGCCCGGCCCTAACAGCACACGAGGCGCCTGAAACACCCGTGGCGCCCAACAACGACTAGTGACTCGTCCGACTCGCTGCGCGGCTCGCGCAGGGACAGGCCGCGATAGCGGTTGATGGCGGCACCCACGTCGATGAGGCGCGGACGTGCCAGGAACGCCGGGTAGGAGCGGGCGCCGAACTTGCAGACGGCGTCCAGGCCTTCCGAGGCGAGGCGCCGTCCGAGCTTGGCCATGAGCTCAGGCATGGACTGCTTGCCGGCCATCTCCTCGAGGACGCCGCGCACGCACCAGGCGATGGCCTCGGCCTGCCCGGGGTCGACGACTGCGGCGACGTCGGAGATGTCGACGGTCGACCGGTCGATCGTCAGCACGGAAGTGCCCGAGGCCTTGGTGCGCGGGCGGTCCACGCGGGCCTTGCGGCGGGCACGCGGGGCGCCGCCTCCCAGCTGGTGGGGGCGTCGGTGCGGGCGCGGCAGGTCCGCCACGACCTCGCGTGCGCGGGAGGTGACGTCGAGGCAGCGGTAGTTGTCCATCATGAGGACCCGGTCGGCGGCGTCGAGGAACGCGCCGGAGCCGCCAACGACCATGATGAGGGAGACGCCGGCCTCGGTGAGGGAGGTGACGCGGTCGACGAGGGGCGTGATGGGTTCCTTCTCGGCGGCGACGAGGTCGCGCATGCGCGTGTCGCGGATGAGGAGGTTGGTCGCGTGAGGTGTCTTCGTCGATGAGGAGGGTGCGCGCGCCCAGCTCGAGGGATTCGATGATGGAGGCGGCCTGCGAGGTGGAGCCGGACGCGTTCTCGGTGGAGAAGGACGTGGTGTCGGCGCCGCCGGGCAGGTGGGTGATGAACGGCGAAATGTCGACGCCGGTGACGGCCCGCCCGTCGGCGGCGCGCACCTCGTGGCGGTGGGGTCGGTGGCGACGAGTTCGCATACCGTCGCCGGGGATGTGCGCGTACACGCCCTGGGCGATGGCCTCGAGGAGCGTGGACTTGCCGTGGTAGCCGCCGCCCACGATGAGGGTCAGGCCCCGGGGGATCGCCATGCCGGACACCTCGCCGGCGTGCGGCAGGGTGACGGTGGCGCGCAGGGTTTCGGGGCGCTGAAAGCGACGACGCCGTCACCGGTCAGGGGCGTTTCCGGATACGCCGGATCGGCGCGCCAACAGGGCTTCGTCGGCGACGAAGGACACCCAGCCGCGTTCCTCGAGGATTCCCTGGAGGGCGCGGTAGTCCTCGTAGGCGGCGACGTGGCCGAGGAGACGCGAGCGCTTGCGGGTCGTGTCCGGGTCCTCGGAGACGAAGTCGAAGCAGTCCATGACGATGTTGGGCACGTCCACATCGAAGAGGCGGGCGGCGCTCTGCCGAGGATCGTGCGTCCGCGCGCGGGGAGCTTGACCTGGAAGCGGACCTCGACGCGGTCGGTAGGACGGTCGCGTAGGAACGCTGCAGGATGAGGGCGCCGGCGCGGGCGATCGACACGTCGCGGGTGCCGCGGGCGCGGATGGCCTCGTCGAAGGAGCGGGCAATAAAGTCCGCGGCAGCCAGGCGCGCGTCGGACGAGGCCAGGGCAGCCTCGGGCAGTCCCATGGCCTCGGGCGTCGACCAGGCACGCAGGGACGAGGGCGGGGCGTAGGATCGGCCTGCACGTGATCGATCGCGAGGGTGAAGTCCCCAATCCCAGGCACCCAGGGCGTTCTTGTGAAGCCGTAGGGGCGTCCGTCCGCGTATCGCAGCTGGTCGAGGAGGTCTGCGTCGGTTCCGGACGTCGAGCGCGAGGTGCTTCGTATCGGGGAGTCATACCCTCAAGAATACAGGCGGAGCCTGCGGAAACGGCATCACCGTTCCTACAGGCTCCGGAGTGTGAGGAGTCGGCGCTGTCGCGCGACTCTCACAGTGGCGTCAGTCAAGGATGCTGACAATGATCGCGAGGAGAAGGATGGCGGACTGGATGCCCACAATAATCATCGACACAATCTTCGCGGGCTTCGTCATGCTGAGAACGGTAGCCGGCGCACCCTGATTCCGGGCGCTGGAGTCGGTGACGATAGCCCAGATCATCGCGGGGATCGACATCAGGATCCAGAGAGAAGAACCAGCTCACGATGGACAGGACCATCGCGATGATCGCCTGCGTGCGCATGCTGTCGAACTGCGTCGAGACCGGCGGGGTGTACATCGGCTGGCCGTAGACGGGTTGACCATACGCCGGCTGCTGGCCATACGCTGGCTGCTGACCGTAGGCGGGCTGCTGACCGTAGGCGGGCTGCTGACCGTAGGTCGGCTGCTGGCCGTAGGGGGCCCTGCGAGTTCGAAGAATCGGGGAGTAAGGGTTGACGGGATCGCTCACGGGGAACTCCACTTTCATATGTTGCTGGATACATCGTTTATCGTAGCAGCGGTCGTCAACCACTATGCGTTGGGGGCCCTGGGGAAACTCGCCGCTTTCCACGGGCCCCACACGTAACAATGCGTCAGCTGTTGGCTACCGCAGTCGCGCCGACGATCACCATCAAGATGATGAAGAACAAGAAACCCGCAGCGACGAGCGCGATCTGGATGATCGAGCAGATTTTTCGCAGCCGAGCGAGCGTTCTCCACATCCGCCACCACGTCCATCGGGGCGCCCAGGATCTGGCTTCCTCGACCAGCTTGTTGGCCCAGGATCCACATGCCACCGGCAAGCGGGAGGTGGCCGACCAGGAAGCTCAGGAAAGAGAGCATGCGGACCGTCGACGCATTCGAACGGATCTTCTCAATCTCAGGGTTGAGAGCGTAGACGGGCTGACCGTAGGCCGGCTGCTGACCATGAGCCTGCTGGGGCCGACCGTGAGCCTGCTGGGGCTGGTCCTGGCCGGCGGCGGGTAGGCGTTGACGGGATCGCTCATGAGTTACTCCGAATGGCTTGTGTCGATCGGATACGGCTGTCATCGTAGCCGACGCGAGAGTAGAAAAATAAACAAAACGGCCTTTAGTTACCGCGAACACAGTGGCTGCCACTGGATCGCTAACGCATGTTCTCCGAGACAATCAGCAAGATGATCAGGCTCACCCTGCAGGGAGGAGCATGCCAAACGCAATGCCGCGCGCAATGTTCACCTTCCGCGTCACGTCGGACGGAGCGTCGATCTCCCGGGCGTGGGTACACAGGCGCTGCGCCCGAACCGCGTTGGCGAGCAGCAGGATGACCGGCGTCGTGAAGAACCAGACGAAGGACATCACGATGGCGACGGTCGCGTTGGACTTGAGGCGGGAGAAGGCCAGCTGCAGGGAGCTGATCCTGGGCCGGTTGCGCGGGCTGGCTCGCGTACGCGGCCTGCGGGTTCACGCCCGTACTGCGGGCGGCGGCCTGCTGCATCGGCTGAGCGACGGTGCAGGCTGCGCCCTGGTAGGCGCTCGGCTGGCCGCATGACGGCATCGGCTGGCGGGCGCGCCCTGCCGGGGATACGCAGCAGGGGTGCCGTAGGCCGGGGCAGCACTGGCGGCCGCGACCCCGCTGTGTCCGGGAGCGTAGGGCGACTGCTGCGCGGCGGGCACGGCGGGCACGGTGGCGCGACGTTCACGGGCGCACCCACCGGGGGCGCAAACCGTGCAGGGGCGGGGCCTGCGGTGCGGCGGGAGCGTTCGACCACGACGAGGCGGGAGCTCCCGCCTGGGGCGCGACCGGTCCGTCGTTTTGCTGAGGCCAGTCCCAGCCTACCGGAATTGCCCGCGAGGGCATCTGTTCGTCACCATTTCAACAACCAATCACTTCGATGATTCCGAGAGCCAGACAAAGAGGAACGGCGCGGCGATCAGAAGGCCAAACAGCACGATCCCGACAATTCCGCAGATGAGAGCCGTCGTTCGCGCACTGCGCACGTCCCTCAGCACGTCCTCGGGGGCACCCAGGCTCTCGGCCTCGCTGAGGAGGCTCTACTCCAGAACCACGCACCGAACGACAGGAGCGGCCCCACCGTCACAAAGCTAACGAAAGACATGATGCGCACCATGGACGCGTTCGAACGCACGCGCTCGACGGCGGGGTTCAGGGCGTACACGACCTGGCCGTACATCGGCTGCCCGTAGGAAGCACCCGCGCCGTACGAGGTCTGGGCGCCGTATGTGGGTTGGGTGCCGTATGCGGGCTGCTGCACTACGGGGGCCTGTCCGTAGGCGGGCTGGGCGCCGTACGAGGCCTGGGTGCCGTACGCTGGCTGGCTGCCGTAGGGGGTCGCGCCGCCCGAGCCGTAGGGATTGGAAGGGTCGCTCATCAATAGCTCCGGTCAGAATGTGGACTCTTATCCTCCCACATCATCATGAGCAACCCTGCAACACGGAAGTTCCGCCTCATTGTCCCTTCTCACCACTCACTACAACTCGACGCAGCCCTCGCCCCAACCTCACGCCGGCGCTCCCGGCCCACCCCTAGCCTCGTCCCATAAAGGTGCGGGGCCGGTTTCCTGACCCCCACACCACCCGACAAACGGGCGTCACGTCACAGCATGCAGGAGACGCAGCCCCCGACCTCCGTGCCCTCCAGGGCCATCTGGCGCAGGCGCATGTAGTACAGGGTCTTGATGCCCTTCTTCCACGCGTAGATGTAGGACTTGTTCAGGTCACGCGTCGTCACCGTGTCCGGGTAGAACAACGTGAGCGACAGGCCCTGATCCACGTGCTGGGTGGCCACCGCGTAGGTGTCGATGATCTTCTCCGCCGATCTCGTACGCGTCCTGGTAGTACTCCAGGTTCTCGTTCGTCATGTACGGCGCCGGGTAGTAGACGCGACTGATCTTGCCTTCCTTGCGGATCTCCACGCGGGACACGATCGGGTGAATCGACGACGTCGAGTTGTTGATGTACGAGATGGAACCCGTCGGAGGCACGGCCTGCAGGTTCTGGGTCTGTACATGCCGTAGCTGGCGACGTCAGCCGCCAGGCCTCCCAGTCCGCCTGGGTCGGGACCTTGATGGACGAGGCGGCGAGCAGCTCGCGGCACTTGTCCGTGGCGGGGGCCCACTCCTCGTCAATGTACTTGCGGAAGAACTCGCCCGACGCGTACTTCGACTCCTCGAAGCCCTCGAAGGTCTCGCCACGCTCGCGCGCGATCTTGCACGAGGCCTTGATGGCCTCGAACAGGACCGTCATGAAGTACATAGTCGTGAAGTCCAGGGCCTCCTCGGAACCGTAGTGCACGTGCTCGCGCGCCAGGTAACCGTGCAGGTTCATCTGACCCAGGCCGATCGCGTGGCTCATCGCGTTGCCGCCGGGCGATCGACGGCACCGAGCCGATGTCCGACAGGGTCCGAGACCGCCGTCAGGCCGCGGATCGCCATCTCGATCGTCTTCGAGAAGTCCGGGAATCCATGGTCTTCGCACTGCTGAGCGAGCCCAGGTTGCAGGAGATGTCCTTGCCGACGTGGGCGTAGGACAGGTCGTCGTTGTAGGTCGAGGCCTCGGACACCCTGCAGGATCTCCGAGCACAGGTTCGAGCATGGTGATGCGGCCCTGATCGGGGTCCCGCCTTGTTCACCGTGTCCTCGAAGACGATGTAGGGGTAGCCGGACTCGAACTGGATCTCCGCGATCGTCTGGAAGAAGCGACGCGCGTTGATCTTGCGCTTGTGAATACGGTACGTCGTCCACCATCTCGTGGTACTTCTCCGTCACCGAAATCTCGGAAGGGCACGCCGTACACGCGCTCCACGTCGTAGGGCTGAACAGGTACATGTCCTCGTTCTTGCGGGCCAGCTCGAACGTGATGTCCGGGATGACGACGCCCTAGGGACAGCGTCTTGATGCGGATCTTCTCATCCGCGTTCTCAGCGCTTGCGTCCAGGAACTGCATGATGTCCGGGTGGTGCGCGTGCAGGTACACAGCGCCCGCGCCCTGACGCGCGCCCAGCTGGTTCGCGTAGGAGAAGGGAGTCCCCGAGCAGCTTCATGACGGGCACGACGCCGCTGGACTGGTTCTGAATCTTCTTAACCGGAGCGCCCGACTCACGCAGGTTCGTCAGCTGCAGGGCGACACCGCCGCCGCGCTTGGACAGCTGCAGCGCGGAGTTGATGCCGCGCGCGATCGACTCCATGTTGTCCTCGATGCGCAGCAGGAAGCAGGAGACCAGCTCGCCGCGCGCCGCCTTACCGGCATTGAGGAAGGTCGGGGTAGCAGGCTGGAAGCGGCCCGTCATGCATCTCGTCCACGAAGCTACGAGCCAGCTCGATATCGCCGCGCGCCAGGTACAGCGACACCATGGCGACACGATCCTCGAAACGCTCCAGGTAGCGCTTACCGTCGAAGGTCTTGAGCGTGTACGACGTGTAGTACTTGAACGCGCCCAGGAACGTCGGGAAGCGGAACTTGTGGGCGTAGGCCTGCTTGTACAGCTCCTTAATGTCCGCGAAGTCGTACTGATCCAGGACGTGCTCCTCGCGTAGTCCCTCGTCCACCAGGGTACTTCAGCTTCTCTTCCAGGTCGTGGAAGAACACCGTGTTCTGCTGACGTGCTGGAGGAAGTGACTGGCGAGCCGCCGCACGATCCGCGTCGAACTGAATGTGTCCGTTCGCGTCGTACAGGTTAAGCTGCGCGTTCAGCGCGTGGTAGTCAAGCTCCGGGAGGGAGCCTCTACGCCTGTGTCGGTGTAGTTTTCTGCCAAAACTGTTCCAGTCCTTCGCGAACTCTGGAGACATCCTCAGGCGTGCCAAGGAGCTCGAACTTATACATGTGGGGAACCCCCAGCTTGGCCGCGATGATATCGCCCGCGATGCAGTAGGCCTTGCTGAAAGTTGAGTGTTTCCCGACGAGATGACGCCCCACAGCAGGGCACGGTTGTCGGGGTCAGTTGAGGAACGTGATGACCTGCTTGGGCACCGCTCCCTTGATATTTCCACCGCCGTAGGTGGGCACGATGAGCACGTACTCGTCGGTCACGCGCAGGGGTTCATCCCCTGGGAAGCAACGGATTCGCGCCGCCGGGAGGCCGAGTTTTTCGACAAAACGGTGGTGCTGCCCGTCGCCGACGAAAAGTAGACGACGCTGCCCATGATGATCCTTCCCTGCTTGGCGGGATGCTGAACCTCTAGTGTCTCACCCCTCGAGGCCCGGGCGAGGTTGCCTCGCACGCGTGTCCCATGTCGGGGATGATCGACGCGCCCGACTCGGCGGGCGCACACGGTGAGTTGGCGGTGTGTGACGCGTTCTTGGCGGTGGACTCTCGCGGCCAGTTGGCCGCTCATTTCCCTATGCCCACGGGAGGGTGCGCGCGGTCTCGTTCCCGCCCAGATCGCGAAAGCTGCCCTCGCTGGCAGGGACCTGTCGGCGACTCAGGCCTGCAGCGCCAGGGGGCAGCTGCGGCGGCGACGGCCTTGATGCGGTCGGGGCGGAAGCCGGACCAGTGGTCCTCGCCGGCCACGACGACGGGGCCTGCTGGCAGCCGAGACCCTCAATGAAGGCGAGGGATTCCCGCATCCTGCGTGACGTCGATCTTCTCGTAGGAGACGCCCTGCTTGTCGAGGGCGCGGAGGTCGCGTCGCACTGGGGCAGCGGGGCTTGAGTAGACGGTGATCGACATGTTCGTGTCTCCTGCGGCTCGAGGCCGGACGTTGGCATCCTGTGTTGGTCTTTCTGGCGGCTCGTTCGCCGCGAACACGACAACACTACACCTCGTGGCCGCCCACGCAAGCGACCCCTAGATGTTGTGTGCGCCGCCCCGACTGTGGACGAGGCAGGAGGGGTCTGTGGATGGAGCGAACGGTCAGGATCTCGGAGAGGCCTTTGCGGTTTGTCGCCCCCTCCGCACGGGTGCGCGAAGATGCGCGCAAACATTGGGGTTTGCGACTAACCTACGGGCACATCTAGGGGCCCTCAACACCCCCACACACACCTATGCACCCTGTGGACGAGCACATCACCACCCTGTGCATAACCACCTGCCAACCACCTGAAAGATGTCGAGCGTCACACTATTTGGCGGTACTCTTGGGCGTGTCGCACCCGCACATCTAGGGGGTCGTTGGCGACTAAGCGCCCCCTAGATATAGGGGTGAGTGGCATTTTTCTGCGAAATGGCCGGAATCATGCGGGAAAGGCGGTCGAGGGGCGCCTGAACGAGGCGCCCACGCGCGCCTCCAACGGGAAGTGCGCCCTAGATCTAGGGGCCGACACGAGCCCTACATCTAGGGTGCGCATCTGGGCACGCCGCAGACCGAGGAACATATCGGCAGCAAGAGGTCCTCAGATGCAGGATCCGGTACAAAACTCGCCCAGCACAGGCCCTTCATCGGCACATCCGGTACAAAACTCGCCCAGCACACCATAAAACGCCAATTTTGGGCACTTTTTCGCCTGCAGGGCGAATATAGTCATGCTCGCAGCTCAACCAAGCAGAGCAGGGCGAACTATTTCGCGCGCAGGCAGCTGTGACGTGGCGTCGATGCAACCAATGACACCTCCGCAACCACTGATGCAGGTCAGCATGAAAACCCCCATCACCACTGCACGCCCTTGAATAGCAACTGCTGAAACCACCATCACCACTGCAACCAAAATACGCACCAAAATCGACCGATTCTCACCCGCAAAGGCGACACCGGTTTCAGACGACCACACCGCCTGACCTGCAGGGCATGGCCGCGGTACCCGCGGGTCCTGGCCGCGGTGCCGGAGGGCGGCGGCGGCCCTGGCCGGGCTACTCCAAGCGACACAGCACCACTGGTGTGAAGGGCGCGGAGGGACCGGAGGGCACGGGCGAGTCTCCAGACGCGGGGCCTGGCCGCGGTGCCGGAGGGCGGCGGCAGGGCCAGGGCGGGCCTCGAGATCGACCACTCCGAGCCGCAGGCTCGCGTGTGGCGATCTCGCGGGCGGGCTCGCCGCCCACCGGCACGCACAGCGGCCCGGCCCCTTCAAGGCAGGGCCCTCCGGCGCCCGGAACACCAGCGGCGCAACAGCACCGCCAAAACGAAAGGCCTACAGCCCCAGGAACGCCTTGATCGCAGGGCATTTTCGCGCACGGCCCGCACCAGGCCGGCACGGTAGGTCGCCTCCAGGCGTTCGCGCCGCGACTCGGTGTTGTTGATCCACAGGTTGTCGGGGGCGAACACGTAGGCCTGGCCTCGTTCCTCGAGGTCGAAGAGGAGGCGGCGTCCGCGTTGTGAGCGGTCGGGCGGCGAGCCACGCCCTCAAACACGGACGGGAACTGGCGGTAGGCGGTGCGCAGGAGGGCGCCGACGCTGGCGGGCATGGGGCCCTCGAGCGTAGTCGCGGGGGCGAGTGAGGACAACGAGGAGCTTGCGGTAGCGCCCTCGCGCAGGGGCTGGTCGAAGGGCAGGCCGCCGTTGGGGCCGAGCGCACCATCGACATAGGTGTCGCCGTCGATCTCGACGGGAGGCATGAGGATCGGCAGCGTGGAGGAGGCGGATGATGGGTCCGAGCGTGTCCAGGGTGCTCATTTCTTCCTTGGAGAACCAGCGGACCTGCCCGCGCGACGCGTTGAAGGTCGCGACGCGCGTGGTCGCCGGTTCGCCAGGAACGCGTCCATGTTGAAGGGCAGGGCGCCGTCGGGGTAGCAGATCTCGCTGGTAGATGTACTCGGCGTTGAAGCAGCCGTGGCCCTTGCGGAAGTGCTTGAGTCCGCCGAATTCGGGATCCTCGACGATGTCGACGAAGGTGTCGTGAGAGCGCTGAGCGTCGCGGGAGGTGAAGTTGCACAGGTGGCTGGACCCCGCAGAAACCCCGAGATATGGGGGAAGTTGATGCCTTCGGCGATGAGTCGGCTCACGAGCGCGGCCGTGTAGGCGTTGCGCATGCCGCCACCTCGAAGACGAGGGCGGTGTCGTCGATGGTGACCATCGTGGCGATGGATTCTTCGGGGTCGGTAGTGCTCTGGCGTTTCCTTCACGTTTCGGACCCTACTGCCGTGCTCGAACCCTACGCGCATGCTCCGGTGAAGACCACGTAGTGGTAGAAGAAGAATCGAACGCGGTACCCAGGGCGAAGCCGACGACGTAGACGGCGATGTTGTCGGCCAGCGCCGAGGTGTACCCGAGGATGTGGTGGGTGAACAGCAGGCAGAACTGGGAGATGCCGATACCGCAGGCATTGGCGAAGAAGAAGAGGAAGGCCTCGCGCGTGGCGTTGTCCCGCGTGCGGCCGCGGTAGGTCCACAGGCGGTTGGCGATCCACGAGTACAGGGTCGCGGTCGCGGCGGCGATGAATTGCGCGGTGTTGGGGTGTCCGGCGAGGAAGCCGAGCGGCCCGTGCTGGAGCAGGTTGAACAGTCCGGCGTCGACGATGTAGGCGGTGGCTCCGACCATGCCGAATTGGATGAACTCGCGTACCCAGGCGAGGAGTCGCTGCGTGAGGTTCAGGGACGAGGCCGGGGCCGCTCCCCCGTCAACCTGTCCTCGGGTCTGGGGCTGGGTAGGGGGCGCGGACGGGTCCGCGAGCGCCGCGGGTTCGAGCACGACCCAGGTTCGAGCGTGGCAGCGGATCCGCGCGAGGAGCTTGTTCGTTATTCACCGTATAGTCTGCACGGTCGCGCCACTGTTTCGTGGATCCTCACCAGTTGGCCCACCTCTAAGATGGTCCCCATGACTGACACAACCACGCGTGAGGCGGCCAATGCCTCGTCGATGAACACTCCCCCGGTTGCCCCGAAGCGTTACGGGTACCGGGTGCGCGACCAGTTCGGGCAGCATTTTGATGACCCGTGGGATTGGTTACGTGACGGCAAGGATCCTGAGGTCAGGGCGCATTTGGAGGCGGAGAACGCGTGGACGGACACGGTGACGGCGCCCGACGCGAGAGGCGACGCGCACCTCGTGGAGGAGGTCAAGGCTTCCACGGCGCTCACCGACGTGACAGTTCCGATCCGCGAGGGCGAGTTCTGGTATTTCCGGCGTTTCGCGGAGGGCGAGTCGTACGCGACGCATCACCGCGCGCCGGTGGAGCGCGACGAGGCCGCGCCGATCCCGCTCGTCCTCGAACCGGGCGTGCCAGCGCGCGGCGAGGAGCTCCTCGTCGATGAGAACGAGTGGGCGCGCGGGCAGGAGTTTTTCCGCCTGGCGGACATGCACCGTCCCTCGGATGGCGCCTGATCGCGTGGGCGCGGGACACGAGCGGGGATGAGCGCTACACGTGGGTCGTGCAGGAGGCGTCGGGCCGCGTCATCGACGAGGCCGTGGTGGACGCCGGGTACGGCTTCGCGTGGGCGGATGATTCCGCTTCCTATCTACATGGGCGTGGACGACGCGTGGCGCGCGCGTGCGACGTGTGGCTGCACCGCGTGGGCACGCCGCGCGAGGCCGACGAGCTGCTGCTGGTCGAGCCGGACGAGGGGCTTCGAGATGGGGTTCGCCCTCGGGTTTCCCGGGCACGTCGTCATTCATGCTTTCGTCGTCGACGGCGGGCCGCGCGTGGCTGTGGCCGCCCGCCCACCCGTCCGTGCGCCCGCTGCCGCTGATGCCGGTGCGCCCGCGCACGCTGGTGTCGGCGGATTCGGCGGGCGACCGCCCGTTCATCGTGCATGCGGGGTTGACGCAGGAGGGCTCGCTCGCTCAGGCGATGCTGCGCCCGCAGGGGCTCGCCCTGAGGCCTGGCGCAGTTGGGCATTACTTCCCCGCCTACAGTCCGCCAGGCCCCTGGCGGATCGCACGCCGGGCACCCCCTGCCGGAGGAAGGCCCGCGCCCCTCACGCCGTTTGAGTCCTGGGAGCCGCTGCGCAGCCCCGGCCCCGGCGAGCGCATCACCGACGTCGAGGCCCACGCGGGCTAGCGTGGCGCTTCGCTTCGTTCGGCTCTCTGACGCAGGTCGACGTGGGATCGCCGCGAGCCCACACCCGCGTGGAGGCGCGTGAGGTGGACGCCCCAGTGCGCACGATCGCGACCGTGCCGACCCCTGTGGACCGATCCGCTGCGCGTGAGTTCCCAGTCGCAGACCGTGCCGCCCACAGTCGCGGAGGTTTCCCTACCAAACCCGGCCCCGGCCTCGTCCCCGAGGGACCCCGAAGGCGCGACGCCCTGACCGTGCGCACCCTGCGCACCCGCAAAGCGCCCTGGCTGGGACCCCGCCGAGTTCGTCGAGGAGCGCGTGTGGGTGCTCGCGCGCGACGGCTCGACCCGCATCCCCGTCACCCTCATCCACCATCGCAACGCGCGCCCGGACGGGACGCACGCGGGCTGGCAGATCAGGGTACGGATCTTACGAGGTCAGCTACGACCCCGAGTTCGAGACCCTGCGCCTGCCGATCCTGCGCCGCGCCGTCTACGCGATCGCGCATGTGCGCGGCGGCGGCGAGATGGGCCGCGCCTGGTACGAGGGACGGCAAGGGCTGGTCAAGGAGCACACATTCACGGACTTCATCGACGTGGCCGACTGGCTGGTCGACTCCGGGTGGGTGGCGCCCTACCGCCTGGTTGCGGAGGGCCGCAGCGCCGGAGGCCTCCTCATGGGCGCGGTCATCAACGCCGCCCCCGATCGCTTCCGCGCGATCCTGGCGGGCGTGCCCTTCGTGGACGCGTCTCGACGATCCTGGACCCGTCCCTGCCGCTCACCGTCGGCGAATGGGAGGAGTGGGGCAACCCGCTCACCTCGCGCGCCGTGTTCGACGCGATGAGCCGCTACACGCCGTACGAGAACGTGCCCGACGGCGCGCTCCTGCCCGCGATCATGGCGACGACGTCGGTCAACGACACGCGCGTCGAGTTCGTCGAGCCCACCAAGTGGGTGCAGCGCCTGCGCGAGGCCACCGGCCAGGTTCCCTCCACGGACGAGGCCGGGCTGGGCAGCGCTGCAATTGCTGCGATTCGGAGGCCGGCGAGGCGAGCGCGAGCGGGAGGCCGGCCACGGCCTCGTCGCCGCACGCGACCCGCTCGAGCGTCCGATCATCCTGCGCACCGAGATGGTCGCCGGGCACGCCGGCCCGTCCGGGCGCGAGGGCCGGTGGGCGGCGCGCTGCGAGGAGTTCGCCTTCGCGCTGGGCCAGGTGGGCGTCACGCTGTAACAGGTGGGGGCGGCCTTCGTTGGAAGGCCGCCCCTCTCGCGTTGCGCCACTGTGCCGTGTGGCTGCGCGGTGCTACTGCGCGCCGCCGTCCCAACCGGGCCTCAGGGCGAAGGACTGGATGTCCAACGTCGGCGTCAAGACGCCTTCCTTGAGGTAATAAGCCAGGTCACGGGTCGTGAAGATGTCACGCCACTCGCCACCTTCCCAAGGCCTGTACGAGAGAGTGACGACACGGTCCACTCCGCGAGCCTTGAGCGTGTAGACGCCGGTCTCGGTCACCTGGAAAGACCACGGAAACTCGCTCGTCGGCACGTCGACGGAGAACAGATGCCGGCCCTGGCCGCTCGTGAGGTCGACGGCGAAAGCGTCCCCACCCCAGGAGACGAACCTGTATTCGCTGCCCACGCGAATCGCCTCGTACTCGGAAACGCCCTGCTCATCATTCAACTCAAGGGGTTCCCAGCCTCGTCGAGGACGGGAATGATCGAGCGCTCACCCGTTGACAGGTCCCACCGCTGAAGAACCAGCGTTCGCTGCCGTTCGGTCGTCGAACCATGGCTTCGAGGCAGCGGCCCGTCCACCAGCACGCTAGGCATCGTGATGACGTCCCCTTCGCAGGCAAACATATGCTGTAGCGAGTTCTAGCCGTCGATCTCCGGCGCTACCGCGAGGACTGGGCTCCTCGCCGTCGTGGTCATTGAGTTGGACAACAGCCGTGAGGGTGGTCGGCGGCTTCTTGTCGCCCGATCGAGCAGCATACGCCGCGAACACTGCGGCACTGGCGACGCGAAACTCCCTTCGTGTCGATGATCGCCAGATCCGCGATCCACACACTGCCCGACAGAGCCTCCTGTCCTGTCATTCTCGACGCTCGTCACACGTCCATCAACGTGGACGGTGCTAACCATACAGACTCGTCACGCAACACACAACCGCGAGCGCGCCATCAGGGGAGCGCATAGCGTTGACGCTCGTCGCCGCGGTAGTAGCGTCGTTCGAAATCCGCCGTCCCCGCCTCCGTCGTGAGGAAGTCACGAGAGACGACCCGTAGAAGACGCCCGCTCATTCCACAGCACATCGCCGTGAAGCGACATTGTTCACGGCAGCAACCTGGCCGCGCCCGTCGGCGTCGAGAAGCACGATCGAACCGTCATGAGTCGTTATACCGAAAATCATCGCCCAACGTGGACCATCCGGACCCCAGGCGCACGGCAACGACCGCGTCACTCGTCGTGAAGAAAACTAGCCGGTTTTCTGGTCAATCCCCCATGGAATACGCAGCTCCCACGTCAGCGCGGCGGCCGAGAGCACGACGACGAGGAGAGCCCATCGACGGATACGCTTCGGCTTCTTCGGGTGGCCGTGCTCCTGCCTCGTCGGCAGCGTCTCCACAAAGCTCGTCGAGGCGTTCCCCATGCGATCTTCCCTCTCCTCGCGGCAGCGGGCGCGACCACGCCCACCCCAGAGTCTCAGGGCACGAGGCCGGAGCGGCCCCCGGCCTCGTGCTCCAACACCCAGAGTCAGAGTACACCCGACTGCGCTGCGTTACTGGGCGCCGCCGTCCCAGCCGGGCCGCAGAGAGAACGACTGAATTCGTCGCCAGTGGCCCGACGACATGAAACCGCCTTCCAACCAGACGTAGTCTGCCAGCTTGTCCATTGTGATGACGTCCCGGTATGCTCCCCCATCCCCTACCGGTAAGTGAGAGGGTGACATTGTGATCCTCCCGGCGGCCCTCGAGCGCGTAGACGCCCGTCTCACCCACCTGAGTACACCATTCGCTGGTTGATTCGTGTACCGGAATAAGAGAACAGGTAGCGGCCTCGACCGCTCCTCAGGTCCACTGCAAACGCATCCCCGCCTTCGCTGATGAACCGGTACTCATCACCGACCTGAACCCCTCGTAGCCGAAAATGCTGCGGTCCCTGTTCACTTCGATAGGATTCCCCTGCTCGTCGATCACAGGAATGATCGTGCGCTGCCCCGTCGACAGATCCCAGCGCTCGAGAACCATCGTTCCGTCTCTCCACCATCTGCCAGCACACGAACAACTCGAGAGTCGCCCGTCTGGACGCTCGGCATCGTGATCACGTCCCCTCGCAGGCGAACTCTCTGTCCCGACACCAAGCCGTCGATCATTGGCGCGACGCCAATGAGCCGAGGAGTGTCACCCATCGCGATCATTCAACTGAACGACAACAGACAGCACCTCCGGCTGCGCACCATCATTGCCATCATTGCCCGACTGTGCGGCGTATGCCTCGAAGGCCTCTGACTTCATGCGCGACAGCTGCTCCGTGTCAACGATCGACAGGATCCTATCCCCGCACTGTCCTATGTCCCCGCGCGTTCCGGGAGTTGACACCTCGTCACGCTTCCATCAAGTTCGATCGTATCGACCCGATAACCCAAGTCCATCTCGTACGAAACCACGATGAATCGACCATCCGACAACTCATAACGCTGGACGTTCGAGGCCCGCCAGTCCTTAATTTCTTGGCTACTCGTTCCGTTTTCTGTCGTCTGGTACTCCCATTGGTCGGCACCGAAGGAGATACCGCGATCAGACCACAGGGATCCTACCTTCCCACTGGTTGCCGATACGCACGATATCCTGCTCCCCTTGCATGTCAACAAGTGCAACCAAGTTGTTCTGAATTGAGGTTCGAGCGCCCGACTGCGATTGTAGCTTCACCCAGCTGCACAGCAATGACGGCATCCCCGATGGCCAGTTCGCTGGTCGGCGTCACCGGCAGGGGAAGCCTTCGGAGCTGCAACTCCACGCGAGCAGCGCAATCGGGAGAGCGAGCGTCAAGAACGCCCATCGCCGGGAACGCTTTCGGTTTCTTCGAGCTGCCTTGCTCTTGTTCGTCGGCACCCGTCTCACGCTTCTCACCGTTGTGTGTACTCATGGTCATCTCCGTCCTCGTCTGTGCGGCAGCGGGCGCAACCACGCCCACCCCCAGAGTCTAGGGCACGAGGGGCGCGCGGCCCCGGCCTCGTCCCCCTTCCGATCAGGGAAGCTCGATGCCGATAGGATGAGGGCATGACGATTACGGCGGCGGCGGACGGTTCTTCCCTCGGCAATCCTGGGCCCGCGGGGTGGGCCTGGTACGTGGACGAGGATACGTGGGACGCGGGCGGCTGGCCGCAGGGCACCAACAACCTGGGCGAGCTGGACTGCGATTCTGCGTCTGCTTCAGGCCACAGCCGAGACCGGCGAAGAGCTGCACATCCTCGCCGACTCGCAGTACGCGATCAACGTCGTGTCGAAGTGGCGGCTCGGCTGGAAGAAGCGCGGCTGGACGAAGGCCGACAAGAAGCCCATCAAGAACCTGGAGCTTATCCAGAGATCGACCGTGCCATGGGCGCCGCGTCACCTTCCAGAGTGGGTCAAGGGCCACGCAGGTCACCACATGAACAGAGCGGGCCGACGACCTCGCGCGCATGCGCCGAGGCCTACCAAGCTGGGCGCACACCTGAGCCGGGCCCCGGGTTTTGCGGGGCGGTGCGTCGCGCGGCAGTGCGTCGGCGGATCAGGCGTCCTCAGATCAGGCGTCCGAGGGTGCTGCCTCTGTGCCCGCGCCCGTCGAGCCGCACGACGTGCCCGCTGCTACTGATGCACTGGAGAGCGCTCCCGCTTCACGCGACACCTCCACCGACGAGGCCGCCACATCGACATTCCGTTCTCATCCCAGCGTTTTTCTCCACGCCCGCCGAGTCGAGCGAACCCGCGGAGGCGGCCCCAGCCCTCGTCCGTGAGGCGGCGACCACCGAGGATGCGGTCGCCCGCGAGCGCGAGTTCATCCCTGGCGTGGACCGGCGGCGACGAGGAGGCACTGGCGGCCGCTGACCGACGAGCGGACGACGCGCATCTGGCCGGGCGGTGGCGCGACCACGACGCTGGCGGGACCCTCGCCCGCTTCCCCGGCGATCGGTCGCATCGACGCGCACGACCTGGGCGGGTCGTTCCTGACGCGCTACCGGGTGCGGTGGGAGGGCGGCGCTTCGCTGGAATCCAGCGTGTGGGCGCCGGCGACTTCTGGCGAGTCGCGCCTGATCATGGTGCACCACCAGTCGACGCTGATCTCCTGGGCCGGGGCACTGTATCTCGCGAGATTGCACCAGTTAGGGGGCATTACACCACCTCCGGAGCTGGTGTAATACCCGCTCAGTGGTGTCACACCGCTGTAAAAACAAGCCAGAACGCGGAACAACACGGAAAGAGTGACCTGCAGGTTGTATTTGAGCCTCGATGCATGAGGCCGGGGAGTAGACGTGCGTGATCTGGATAGGAAACGACAAACTGGATGAGGTTATTGCGTTCTGGATAGGAAAATAGCTATCCAGAAGAGTCGTTCCTATCCAGAACACCACTTCCTATCCAGAACATGCGACCACTCCGCCGGAAGACCACCACGCGGCCCAACCGGGGGCCGTGGGCAGCGGCAAGGCCTGGCCGGGCTTCGAGATCGATCACTCCGAGCCTTTAGGCTCGCGTGTGGTGATCTCGCGGGCGGGCCGCCGCGCACGGGCGCACCAAGCAGCCGGGCCCGACAATGCCAACCCGTCCGGCGCGCACCAAACAGCCGGGGCGCACAGCAACAAGCGCAACAGCGGGGGCGCAAGCCCCCGGCCTGCGCCCCCGCTCAGACCCCTCCGCAAGGAGCCCAGCCACGCCCTTACAGCTTGGCGCCCTCAAAGCTGAAGATATCGAGGAACTTGCGCGCACGATCCGATGGGGATCCGCGAAGAACTTGCGCGGCGGGTCGACCTCGACGATGCGGCCCTCGTCCATGAAGACGATGCGGTCGGCGATCGCGCGGGCGAAGCCCATCTCGTGGGTGACGATGAGCATCGTCATGCCGGTGCGAGCCAGTTCCAGGACGACGTCGAGGACCTCGCGCACCATCTCCGGGTCGAGGGAGGCCGTGACCTCGTCGAGGAGGAGGATCTCGGGGTCCATCATGAGGGGCACGCACGATAGCGACGCGCTGAGCGCTGGCCGCCGGAAAGCTGGCGCGGGTAGTCGTCGGCGCGGTCCGCCAGGCCGACGCGCTCGAGCAGTTTCAGCGCCCGCGCGCTCGCGTCGGCGCGCGATTCTCCCGCGACGAGGCCGGGGGCGAGCGTCAGGTTCCCCATGACGGCGGTCGGGTGGGGAAGAGCTCGTAGGACTGGAAGACCATGCCGATGCGACGGCGGACCTCGGGCTAGGAGACGCCGGGGGCCGCCAGGTCGTTCCCGTCGAAGAGGATCTGCCCGGAGTTGATGGGCTCGAGGCCGTTGATAGTGCGCAGGAGCGTGGACTTGCCGCAGCCGGAGGGTCCGATGATGACGACGACCTCGCCGTCGGCGACGTCGAGGGAGACGCCGCGCAGGGCGTGGTGGCCGCCAGGGGTAGGTCTTGTCGAGGTCGACGAGGCGCAGCTGCGGGTCGGAGGTCAGTTCTGCCATGTTTTCTCCATGTGGCGTGAGAGGAGCGAGATCGGCCAGCAGATGAGGAAATACAGCACGAAGATCAGGCCGTAGATCCACAGCGAGGCGGTCGGGTAGTTGAAGCGGTTGGCGTCGATGATCTGCTGTCCGACTTTGAGGACTTCGACGACGCCGATGAGGGACGACGAGGGAGGTCGTCTTCACCATGCGGGTGATGAGGGTTGACGGTAGGGGCGCGAGCCTGCGCAGGGTTTGCGGTAGGATGACGCGGCGCATGGTCTGCCTCGGGGTGAGTCCCAGAGCGTATGCGGACTCGTACTGGTGGCGCGGGATCGCGATGAGCGCGCCTCGCACGAGGTCACCCATTTCGGCGCCGCCTACAGGGTGAAGACGAGGACGGACGCCGTGATGCCGTCCAGGTTGATCCCCGCGACGCGCGTGAGCCCGAAGTAGGCGACGAACAGGAGGACGAGCTGGGGCATGATGCGCACGAACTCGAGGTAGAGCTGCATGAGCCAGCGCAGGGGGCGCCAGCGCGAGCGCATGCCGAGGCCGACAAACACGCCGAGCACCAGCGACAGCACGACGGACAGCGCGGAGATCCCGACGGTGACGCCCAGGCCCTCGAGGATGCGTACGAGGTTGCGGCCCTCGAAGATGACGTTAATTCCCCAAATCCGCCACGGCGCACCTTCTTTTCGATGAGTCAGGGCCGCGATGGACACGGGCAGGAGGATCACCAGGTAGGCGATGACCAGGAGGATCAGCGCTTCGGAGGTGTTGTAGGACATGCCGATGAGGTCTTTCGCGACGTACACGAGGTCGGGCAGGGCGACGACCGAGACGACGGAGGTTTCCCTAATGAGGAAGATGACGTTGGCGGCAAGCGGCGGCACAGAGGTCGCGATGGCCTGCGGGAGCGCGATATGACGCAGCGTCTGGGTGCGCGTGAGGCCGAGCGCCGCAGACGACTCCCACTGGATGGTGGCAATCGAGTCGAGGCCGGAGCGCAGGGGCCTCAGCCATGTAAGCGCCACCCAGGAAGATGAGGCCGACGATCGCGCAGGGTTTCACCGCTCCACTCTGATGCCCACGCGCGGAAGGCCGAGTAGATGAAGAAGAGCTGCACGAGCAGCGGCGTATTGCGCGACAGTTCAGCGTAGGCGGCAGCAATCTGGGTGGCGACGGGGATCCGGTACTGCCGGATCGCGGCCACGAGCAGGCCGACCGCGAGCGAGCCGACGATGCCGATAGCCGCGATCCTCAGGGTGAGGATGGCGGCGTCGACGTACGAGGGGCGCGTATCGCGCCAGAATGTCGAGATTCATAGGAAAAATCTGGGACGAGGCCGGGGCCGCCCGGGGCATTCACCCGCGGTGGGCGCTGTCCCCAGTGGGGGCCACGGCCTCGTACCTGCGTCAGTTGGTGGAGGTGGTGTCCACGCCGCCTTCGACGACGAGGTCGTCGAGGGTCGCGGCGTCACCGTAGACGGGGGCGAGGGTCTGCTCGTAGTCCTTGTGGAAGAAGTTTTTCCTTGCCGAGCTCAACGAGGCTGGTTGTTCAGCCAGTCGAGGAGGGCGGTGTTGCCCTTCTTGACCGCGGTGCGATGTGCTGGTCTCGCCCAGGCTCTTGATGCCGACGCTGAAGCCGGGGTGCTGGATCGCCCAGGCGATGACCTCGGTGTTGTCGGTGGAGAAGGCGTCACCGCGGCCATCCTCGAGGGGCCTGGTAGGCATCGGGTACTGGTCGTACTTCTGGAGCTTGACCTCAGGGTGGTTGGCCTCGAAGTAAAGCTTCGGCGGTCGTGCCCTTGGTGACGATGAGGGTCTTGCCGGCCAGCTGGCTCACGTCGGTGATTTCAGCCGAGGTGGGCGAGACGACGCCGAGGGAGACCTTGAAGTAGGGGTTCGCAAGTCGACCTTTTCGGCGCGCTCGGGCGTGACGGTGAAGTTCGCGAGGGTGATGTCGACCTTGTTGGGCGAGGACCTCGGTGCGGGCAGCGGCGTCGACGGGGACGTACTTGGCGGTGACGCCCAGGTCGGCGGCGATGCGGTCGCCGTAGACGACGTCGTATCCGGCGGGCTTGCCGTCGGCGTCGATGTAGCCGAAGGGGCCTTGTCGGAGAAGATGCCGATGACGATTTCGCCGGCTTCGCCCTGATCTGCTCAGGGCTGCGGTCGCCGACCTGCGCGCTCGACGAGGAGGACGAGGAGGTGGACGCGCCTCCGGGCATGCGGCCATGCCGAGGGCTGCGACCATGGCGACGGCGGTAGTGGCGAGTCGAAGAATGGCTTCTTGCGTGCGTGAGTGGCGCTCGCGAGGGCTCCTGATCTGCGTTTTTAGTGGAAGCGCCGAGGGGATACTCCTCGGCGACGAGACGATATTTCACCGGACGGATTATTGCGCGAGGGCTGTTTCCCGTTTTGAAACTATGTGACAGGTCCGTGACGAGGCTCCTTCCCACTTCGTGGAACGCCCCAGCCACGAGAGCGTGCAAGTCGTCACGCAGGGCCCCGCCAGCGCGCACTCCCACCGCCTCACGCGCCACAGGTGCACCCATGCCCAAGCTACCGCGCACTGTGAACCTCCCGTGCCGGCTAGCCCTACCCGCCGCGAGATCCTCGAAGGCCCTGCGCATCACGGCGCCCGTGGCCGGGATACATCCCGCTGGGCCTCGCGTACGGCGTTCTCATCATCCAGCTGGGCCTGCCGTGGTGGTTGGCTCCGTCGCTCTCCTGGCTGCCCTACTCAGGGTCAGGTAGAGCTGCTCGTCGTCACTCTGGCCGCGCAGAATACGCCGCTGGCCGTCATCGCGGTGACGATGCTGCTGGTGAACTTCCGTCTCCTGTTTTTCGCTTTCTCGTTCCCGCTGCACGTCATCGAGGGCCGCTTCGCGCGCCTCTTCTCGATGTACGCCCTCGTGGACGAGGCCTACGCGCTGACCGCCGCCCGCCCGAACGGGTGGACGAAGCCCTCGGCTGCTGGCGATGCAGGTTCTCTTTCACCTGACGTGGCTGATCTCGAGCCTCGTGGGCGTGTCCGCGGGTCCTTGATTCCTACGCAGATCGAGGGACTCGACTTCGCGCTCACGGCTCTGTTCCTCACGCTGACCCTGGACGCGGCGCGCACGAGGCGCGAGCTGCCCTCGGTCCTCCTGGCTGGCGCGTCCTTTGCGGTGGCCATGGTGGTGGCGCCAGGCCAGCGCCTGCTCGTGGCGCTGCTGCTGTTTGTCGCATGCCTGGTGGTGCGCCACGTTCTTCATCGCCGAGGCATCCTGCGCTCCGCGGATGAGGGTGGCCGAAGGGGGTGCACAGTGACTCCGACGTTGGGCTACCTGCTGGCGCTCCTGGCGATCACCTTCATCATCGACTTTACGTTGCGCGCTCTGCCGTTCAAGATCCTGGAGCCGCTGCGCGATTCGCGTTTTGTCTCCGACATGGCGGTGTGGATGCCGCCGGGCATCATCGCTGATCCTCGTGCTCTCGACGCTGACGCAGAGCGCGCAGGAGACGGGCCGCTGGTGGGCGGCGCTGGTGGCGACGGGCGTCACGGTCGCGGTGCACTTGCTGAGCGGCCGCAAGCTCCTGTGGAGCGTCGGCATCGGAACGGTCTGCTACGTCGCGTTGCTGAATTGGCTCTGACGAAATAGCGCTGACGAACTGGCTGTCACCCGCTGGCTCTGAGCCGCGGGCGCGCGGGTTACCGCCCCCAAAGTCGCACGTAATTTAACATGGTCATTTTTCGAGATGCTCCACAAACGCTGCAATTCCAACGACATGCTTTCAAAGCCTGAAATACTCGCAGGGGAATTACGTGCGACATTGTTGGGGAACCGCATATGGCAGTCCACCCCTTTGATCCGTACGTTAACCCGCTAATACGCATGTAGGCCCGCTAATACGAACCTGGGCATCCCCTCCCACAACCCACATAGCGGGTTTACGTGCGATATAGCGGGTTAGCACTCGCAATAACGGGTTCACGTGCGGACAACACACCACGCCAGACACCAAATCCGCCACAGTGCAGCCCCGTTCAGTCAAAACAGCCCATTGTCAGCATCTTTCACCGAGGTGGTCTGCACTTTGGGCGCTACACCACCCCCTGCAGTACTCGCACTCCCACCAACGGGGGGGAATGGCGTCATTAGGGGTATGACACGCCGGCGACACGCGGGCAGCCAGTTCCTAATGCTGCAAAAACCCCCATCGGCAGCCAGCCTGAAGCTCGCGGCGCGGACGTCTCGCGGGCAGCCGGGCCCTCCGGCGCCCGGAACACTCGTGGGGCCACGCAGCGCCCGGAAAACAGACGGGACAGCAAACGGGCACAACGGCACCGCCGCAAAACCGCTACCATTGTGTCCATGCACACAGAGTCGTACCTGCACCACGGTCACACCGTTTACGAACACCGCCTGGACGTTCCGCTCGATCACCTGCGCCCCGCCGGCGAGGACAATCCGGCGATCCAGGTTTTCGCGCGCGAGGTCGTGCGTAAGGGCCGCGAGGACGCGCCCTACGCGGTGTTCCTGCAGGGCGGCCCCGGCTACCGAGCCCGCGTTTCGGCACGTTTACCGGCGGGTGGATGAATCGTCTCCTGCAGGATTACCGCGTGGTGCTCCTCGATCAGCGAGGCACGGGCCAGTCGACCCGCATGGACGCACAGGCGCTCTCTCACTTGGACACGGACGAGGAGAAGGCCGCGTACCCTGCGCCACTTCCGCCAGGGATCAGATCGTGTACGACGCGGAGGCGCTGCGCCGCGAGCTGTGCGGGGATGACCCGTGGACGACGCTCGGCCAGTCTTTCGGTGGCTTTATCACGACCTCGTACCTGTCGTTGGCTCCCCAGGGCCTGAAGGCCAGCTTGATCACGGGAGGCCTGCCCGGCCTCGTCCATGTGGACGACATCTACCGCCTGACGTATGAGCGCACGGCGGCGCGCAACCGCGCGTACTTCCAGCGCCACCCGGCCGATGAGCGCACGGTGCGCGAGCTGTGCGCGCACCTGGCGGACACGGAGGAGACGCTGCCGACGGGCGAGCGTCTCTCCCCCGCGCGCCTGCGCATGATCGGCATGATGCTGGGCGGCCAGGGCAACACGGATCAGCTGCACTACCTGCTCGAGGGCCCGTGGACGTCGGTTCGAGGCCAGCGCAGGCTCTCGTCGCAGTTCCTGGCGGCGATCGGCTCGCAGGTGGACGTCGCGCCGATCTACGCAGTGTTCCAGGAGTACATCTACGCGTGCGCGACGCCGGACCTGGTGGGCACGGCGACGGGCTGGGCGGCGGATCGCCTGGCCGAGGAGATCCCGGCTATCGCGAAGGACGCGAACCCGCTGGATGAGAGTGAGCCGTTCCACCCTGACGGGCGAGCACTTCATGCGCCGCGTCTACGACGAGGACCCGGGCTTGGCGCCGTTGAAGGGCGTCGCGGAGATCCTCGCATCGACGACGGAGGCGGCCCCCGTTTACCTGCCGGATGTGCTGGCTGAGAACACGGTGCCGGTGGCCGCGGCCGTGTATTACGACGACATGTTCGTGCCACGTAAGCTGTCCGTGGAGACGGGCGAGTTGATCGGCGCCCGCCACTACATCACGAACGAGTACCAGCACGACGGATCCGCCTATTCGGGCGGAAAGGTCGTCCCTCACCTGCTTGACCTGCTCGCGGATTGATCCGCGCTCCCGATTGAAAGGACTGGCCATGGCCGCCTCATCTAGCTGTTCTTGTCCGTGCGCTGGCTCGGTGGACCCGACTCGGGTCGCGGGGTTCGCGGCGGGCGTGGGTGCGACCGTCGCGTGGTACGCCCCTGCCCGATTACGTGCGCTCGCGCCCGTTGCGCGGTCTCGTGAAGGCGGGCCTGCTGGGGGTGCTCGGCTGGTCGATGGTAGCGCAGTTGCCGGAGCCCTCGGAGCTTCCGCCCTACGATGACGAGGACGTGGATTGCTCGAAGTCGTCCCCGTCGCGGGCGAGGATCCGCTCGAGGGTGTCACCGAGGCGGATCCGGCGGAGCTGGCGGTTCTCGCGGGCGCGGCGCTGGGTTCGGCGATGATCACGGTCGGCGTGGGCGCTGGTTGTTCCGCCGCGGCGAGGGTCGCCGTGCGCAGGGCGTTCGTTTTGCCCACACGAGGCAGGGGCTGGCCCTGCTGCTCTGGAAGCGGGCCTGACCGCGCTGACGTTTGCGCGGGTGCTGTGCGCGAAGCTTTCGAAGGGCTGACCTTCCGTCCCGCGCCAACGAGGCCGGGGCTCAGTGATCGGGTCCGTGCGCGTGAGCGTGCGGGCCCGACGCGTGTCAGAGGGTGCGTCCGGTGATGCGGCGCAGTGCTTGGCAGGAGCGCCAGGAGTTGAGGAGCCCCATGGCGAGGGGCAGGGAGACGAGGGCGGCGAGGAGAGCGGATTCGGTGGCGACGGCGATGCCACCGACGGCGAGGAAGCCGATGAACCAGGCCAGCTGCATGCGCGCGCAGGCGGTCGTGACGGCGCCGTCTTGCCGGGCGGCGTGCAGGGGCTGCGTGGGACTCGGAGAAGATGACGAGGTCTTCGTTGCCGTCCCATTCGCGGTGCCAGCGACGGGCGGCGATGAGGAGCGCGGCGAGGAGCGCGAGGAGGATGAGCCCTCCTCCGAGGATGAGGGTCAGGGCGAGGCCGGCGAGCTTTTTCGAGGATCGTGTCGGGCATGGAAGAGAACTCGACGATGGCGACGATGGCGCTGACGGGAGACGATTAGGAGGGATGGTGACGACGTCGATGGCGATGTTGACGCGGCCCTGCGTTCGCTGTCGGCGCGCACGCGGTTGTAGCGGCGCAGCTGGTCATTCCCAGGCGGTAGGGCCGGGGCGCAGCATCGAATTGTAAGGGCTGATAGGTCACGCCCTCACAATAGCCGCTGTCCGTTAATTATTCGCGCCTTACAAAGCAACTGTGCGATGCCCAGTTAGGCACTTTTTCGCTGGTCAGGATATGAGCATTTTTCTCCGTAATCACTGAAACTGCGCGGCGACGGGGATCAGCGGGTAAGCGCCATCAGTCCGAAGAGGATGAGCCCCGCCAGCACGATCATGCGAATGAAGTCCATGACGGAGCTCCCCAGGTCCGGGAAGCGCTTGCGCAGGATCCTGAAGGTCAGGCGCACGCCTCTCGGGAGGACGCGATTGAAGAGCGCGATCTGCGCGAACGTCATGAGGGTAGCCGCTGAGCGACATGACGGCGTACAGGAGGAAGAAGAACAGCGCGAGCTCATCCGTCATGATTCGCAGGGTCGCGACGTAGCCGATTCCGCAGCCAAATCCCGCGAAAATGGCGAAAATCCAGGCTTTGTCAAGGGCGAAGGTCACGCGCTTGAGCATCCGCCCGTAGGCCTCGGCGACGGTCGACTCCATCTCGATGTCGTACGAGGAGCGCCCGCTCCCTTGAGCGGGTGGGCCAGGGAGTCGTATGCGAACTTCGCTTCGGCCAGGTCCGGGGCGTTCGCGGTAGCGCGCCCGAAGGCCCACTGGGCGCCGTTGGGTTCGACGGGTGCCCAGAGCGCCCGTACGCCATGAGGGAGTTCGACGTCGTTGGGAAGGCCGTCGGTGGCGATCTCGGAGACCGGGCGCGCCTCGTCGTAGCGTCCGAGGTCGACGAGGCAGAGGGTCAGCTCTCGGGCTATCTCTGCGGATTGGGGGTGCAGGCTCATGCCGGCCGAGGCCGTAGCCTCCGCGTCCGCGACGAGGCCTTGGTGGCGCCGGGCGCGGGCGATGAGCGCGAAGGGTCGGCCATGTCGTCCCCGTAGGCGCGGGCGCGCGTCGCGTACTCCTCGCACAGGGAGTAGCGGCCAAGGCGGTCGGCGCAGGCCGCGGCCTGGACGTCGCGGCGGTAACAGGCGTCTTCACCCACGACCTCGAGGGATTCGAGGATGGACAGGGCCGCGCGGTAGTCGTGGCGGGCGAGGGCCCTCGTCAACGTCGGCGAAGGTGGGCGTCGTCATGGCGAACACGATACCGCCCCCGCCCCCACCAAGGTGACCTCGTCCACGAAACACGGGCCACCAGCATCGTCGCGGGCCTCGCACCCACTATCCTGGAGCCTATACGCGAGGCCGCCCCGGCCTCATCCGTCCGACACCGCACACAGAGGAGCCCCCCATGGCGACCGAGCCCGTGTTCGAGGCCATCAACTGGAACAAGATCCAAGACGACAAGGACCTTGAGGTCTGGGATCGCCTGACGGGCAACTTCTGGCTGCCTGGAGAAGATTCCGCTCTCCAACGACCTGCCGAGCTGGAAGACCCTCACCAGGACGAGCAGCTCATGACGAACCGCGTGTTCACGGGCCTGACCCTGCTGGACAGCTGCAGGGCACGGTTGGCGCGGTGTCGCTGATCCCGGACGCGCGCACCCGCACGAGGGAGGCCGTCTACACGAACATTGCGTTCATGCGGAGTCGGTGCACGCCAAGTCCTACTCGTCGATCTTCTCACCCCTGCTGTCCACGGAGGAAATCAACGAGTCCTTCCGCTGGTCGAACGAGAACGAGGCGCTGCAGAAGAAGGCCGAGATCGTCAAGTCCTACTACGACGGCAACGACCCGGAGAAGCGCAAGGTCGCCTCCACGATGCTCGAGTCCTTCCTCTTCTACTCGGGTTTCTACGCGCCCATGTACTGGAGCTCGCACGCCAAGCTCACGAACACTGCTGACCTGATCCGCCTCATCATCCGCGACGAGGCCGTCCACGGCTACACATCGGCTCAAGTACCAGCTGGCCGTGAATGAGTCGAGCCAGGAGCGCCAGGATGACCTGCGCGACTACACGTACTCGCTGCTGTACGAGCTCTACGAGAACGAGGAGCAGTACACGGAGGACCTGTACGATCCGCTCGGCCTGACCGAGGACGTCAAGAAGTTCCTGCGTTACAACGCGAACAAAGGCGCTCATGAACCTGGGTTACGAGGCCCTGTTCCCGCACGATGCGACCGACGTGAACCCCGCGATCCTGGCAGCCCTGAGCCCCAACGCGGACGAGAACCACGACTTCTTCTCGGGTTCCGGCTCGTCCTACGTGATGGGCGAGGTCGTGGACACCGAGGACGAGGACTGGGACTTCGATTCTCACGAGGCCGGGGCCGGGTCACGCGAACGACGCGGCCCTGACCGCCTCCCTCAACTCAAGACGCATATGGGTGTGCCCGCCATCTGGCGGGCACACCCACGTCGTTTTCGATGGCTCAGCAACAGTCGCCAGCGGCAGAAATGCGACACGACCTGTCCACACTCTGTTTGCTCCGACACACTTATCGTCACACGTGTAACATGTGCACCAAATGTCACAGGCGCATCATGGCAAGGTATTCCCTGCCATGACGGGCCTTCGATGCGAAACGCGCAGGCCTTTGCTCATCGGGAACATCCCGACAGATGGGGCCACACGCTGCGCGCGGCAGCTAAACTGTGACTGGGAGCGGCCTCGCTTCCACCCACACCAGTACGTCGCGCGCACGGCGCTGCAGGGGAATGAGGAGAGCACGACTGATGAGTATCTTCGACCGCTTCGAGAGCGCCGTCGAGAGAGGCGTCAACGGCGCCTTCTCGCGCGTGTTCGGTCGGGGATCAAGCCCGTGGACATCACCACGGCGATCCGCCGCGCCATGGACGAATCCGTCCAGGAAGTCTCCGCCTCGCGCATCATTGCCGCGAACCACTTCTCGGTCTACGCCTCGCGCACCGACCTTACCTCCCTCGAGGCGTCCCCGACGTCCTCGCCGACGGAGTTCGCCCAGCAGGCCACCGAACACGCCACGGCGAACAGCTACTCCCTCCTCGGCCCCGTCACGATCGAATTCATCGCCGACGCCTCCGAGCCCAGCGGCACCCTGAAGGTCGACGCCGAAAAGCCGCCAGGGGACCCGCGGCCCCGCCACAGCCTCGTCCGCCTCCCCCGAGCACCCGATCATCGACGTCGACGGCGAAAAGTGGCTCCTCACCGAGCCCGTCACCGTCATCGGACGCGGCTCCGAAGCCGACATTGTCGTCAACGACTCGGGCGTCTCGCGCCGCCACCTCGAACTGCGCATCACTCCCACCGGCGTGATCGCGACCGATCTAGGGCTCCACCAACGGCTCCTTCGTTGAGGGCCACCGCATCGACGCAGCGACCCTGCTCGACGGCAACCAGATCGTCATCGGACGCACCAAGATCCCTCTTCTGGACGCACCCAGACCAGAGCGGAGTTTAATGAAGTGACCACTGACCTCGCATTTACCGTTTTTCCGCATCGGGTTCCTGGTGCTGCGTGGCTCCTCGTGCTCGCGGTAGTCAACACGCTGCGACGCGACATCTTCGGTACCGTCATGACCCCGCGCGGCAAGGGACGCGACAAGGCCACCTCACGCCGCAAAAGCCTCCCGTGAGAAGCGCAAGGGACAACAGAAGCGCACCTCCACGAACCCCCTGGCTCCCAAGGATCTCCTGGTGACCGGCGGCCCCCTCGTCGGCACCATGCTGCCCCTCAGCGAGGCCCCCATCGTCATCGTACGCTCCCCGCGTGCACCCTCGTGCTCGAAGACGAGTACGCGTCAGCCGCCACGCGGCACTCACCCCCAGTCCGACGGCTGGTGGATCGAGACCTCTCCAGCCGTAACGGCACCTTCATCGACGACGAGCGCCTGAACGCCCCGCGCCAGCTCAAGATCGGTGACGTCATCCGCATCGGCCAGACGACTCTCGAATTGGTGGGTTGATATGTCAGGAAACGCGGTTCAATTTCCACTACGCTGCCCGCTCCGGCGTGGGCCTCGTACGTTCAACAGCCAGGACTCCGGCTACGCCGGCGCGAACCTGCTGGTCCTCGCCGACGGCATGCCGGCGGTCCGCAGGCGGCGACATCGCCTCCTCAGTGGCCCTCGCGCACCTCGTGCCCCTCGACACGGACTCGCACCCGGCAGACTCGATGCTCCCCTCCTGCGCGAGGGCCCTCCCTCGACGCGCACGAGGGCTCACCAGACCGCTCGAGCCGCGACCGCGACCTCGAGGGCCTGGGCACCACCTGCATCGCGCTCATGCGCAGCGCGGCAATCGCCTCGCGATGGTCCCACATCGGCGACTCGCGCGCCTACGTGCTGCGCGGCGACACGCTGACCCAGGTCACGACCGACCACTCCTTCGTGCAGTACCTGGTCGACACCGGCCAGATCACGCCCGAGGAAGCCGAGGCACCACCCCAACCGCAACGTCGTCCTGAAGATCCTCGGCGACGCGCAGGCCGACGTAGCTCCGACGAGACGATCCGCGAGGCCGTCGTCGGCGACCGCTGGATGCTGTGCTCCGACGGCCTGTCCGGCGTCGTCTCCCCGAGGACGATCAGCCAGGTCATGGCCGATTTCAAGGATCCGGGCGAGGTGCGCCGAAGAGCTCATCCGCCTGGCCCTCCTGGGCGGCGGCCCCGACAACATCACGTGCGTGATCGCGGACATCGTCCCCGCCGGCACGTTCCCGCCCGCTCCCCTCAGATCGTGGGTGCCGCGCCATCGACCCGCAACGCCAAGTCGCGCGGCGGAGACGGAGCGCACGCGCGCGCTGCTGCCCTGGGCTCGTCGGCCTCAGGCACCCCAGCGACGAGGACGAGGGCCCCGTCGAGCTCAAGCCCCGCTCCTCGTGGTGGACCCCCGTGTTCATCTCACTCGTGACGGTCCTCGTGGTCGCCGCGTCGTGGATGTCGTGGAAGTGGACGCAGACCCAGTACTACGCGATCGGCCAGGACGGCTACGTCGTCATCTACCAGGGCATTCCCGCAGTCGATCGGTCCGTGGCAGCTCTCCACGCGGTGGAGGTCTCCAACGTCGCACTGTCCGACCTCGCGCCCGTGGACCGCCAGCGCCTCGACACCCCGGTGCTGCGTCCTCGCGCGCCGACATCGACTCCTACATCGAGGGTCTGCGCCCGCTCGGTCGTCCAGCCCGCCACCCCCTCGTCGCCGACGCCCCAGTCGGGGACGCCGCAGTCGGTGAGGCCCAGTCAGGGCACAGAGCGGGGCGCCTCCTAGTAGCTACCGTATCGATCGCGCCCGCCCGGCCTCGCCGATTCCTGGAGCTAACCCTCATGGGCCTGGCTCTGGCCGTCGGCATCGCCGGCTGCTGCTGACCTCGCTGAACTACACGGGTGGGATCCCGCAGAACCTTCTCACGCAGGTCGGCGTGCTCGTCGCGATCGCGATCATCGCCGAGGTCGGCGTGACTTCCCTGGCCCCTACGCGGACCCGGTGATCCTGCCGGTCGCCCGTCGCGCTGACGGGCCTGGGGCTGGCGATGATCTACCGCCTCGACCTGTCATGCGCGCGCAGGGGACGAGGCCGTGGTGAAACTTCCGCCAGGCGCTCTTCGTGGGCATCGCGATCGTTATCGCGGCCATCATCTTGATCATGCTGCGCGACCACCGCATGCTGCGCCGCTACACCTACACCTTCGGCGCGCTGTCGCTGTTCCTGCTGCTTCTGCCGATGATTCCCGGCCTGGGCCAGAGGACCTTCGGTGCGCGCGTCTGGATCCACCTGGGGCCCATTTCCGTCCAGCCCGGTGAGCTCGTGAAGATCACGCTGGCGATCTTCTTCGCCGGATACCTCGTGACGAGACCGCGACAACCTGGCGATCGGCGGTACGCAAGTTCCTGGGCATGCGCCTGCCGCGCGCCCGCGACCTCGGCCCGATCATGGTCGTGTGGCTGATCGGCATCGCGATCCTCGTCCTGCAGCGCGACCTGGGTACCTCGCTGCTCTTCTTCGGCCTGTTCGTCGCGATGCTGTACGTGGCGACGAACCGCGTATCGTGGCTGGTCATCGGTTTCACGCTCTTCGTGCCCGCCGTCGCGATCGCGGTGAAGTCTTTCAGCCACGTGCAGACGCGCTTCAACATCTGGCTCAACGCCCTGGATCCCGAGGTGTGCGACCGAGGTTCGTACCAGCTCGTTCAGGGTCTGTTCGGCCAGGCCTCGGGCGGTCTCATGGGCACCGGTTGGGGTCGCGGCTACCCGCAGCTGGTACCGCTGGCGAACTCCGACTTCATCCTGTCCTCCTTCGCGGAGGAACTGGGCCTGACCGGCATGGCCGCCATCCTGGTCCTGTACCTGATCCTCATCCAGCGAGGCCTGCGCGCGGCGCTGACGGTGCGTGACGGCTTCGGCAAGCTCCTGGCGACCGGCCTGAGCTTCTCGCTGGCCATTCAGCTGTTCGTGGTGCTCGGCGGCATCACGCGCATCATTCCTCTGACCGGCCTGACGGCCCCGTTCCTGGCCGCGGGCGGCTCGTCGATGGTGTCCTCCTGGATCACCGTCGCGCTGCTGATTCGCGTGTCGGACGCTGCTCGCCGCCCGGCCTCGGCCCCCGCGCCGTGGAACTCCGGTATTCAGCCTGCCGTGGGAGTGGGTGAGTGAGCCGTGAATAACCAGATCCGCAAGATCTTCATCATCGTTCTCCTGATGTTCGCCCTGCTGGGCGTGGGCGTCACGAACACGCAGTTCATTTCCGCGTCCTCGCTCAATGCCGACGCTCGCAACCAGCGCACGATCCTGCACGCGGCAGAAACCGACCGCGGACCGATCATCGTCGACAAGACGGCGATTGCCTCCCTCAGGCGCAGAGGCCGACTCGAAGCGCTACGTGCGCACCTACGCCGAGGGGCCGCTGTACGCGCCGGTCACGGGCTACTTCTCGTCGGTGGGCAACGCGTCGACGGGCCTCGAGGCCGCCGAGGAGGACGTCCTGGACGGCCAGTCCCAGACCCTGCTCGGACAGCGCCTGCGCAACCTCCTGACAGGCCAGAACCGTCAGGGCGGCGGCGTCTCCCCTCACCCTGAACTCTCAGATGCAGAAGGCCGCGGCCAGAGGCCCTCGGCAACCGCAAGAGTGCCGTCGTGGCCCTGGATGCGCAGACCGGCGCGGTCCTGGCGATGTACTCGTCACGCGACCTTCGGCCCGAACCAGCTGGCCTCCTCCGACGCCGGCGCGGTGTCCAACGCATTCTCCGCGCTCTCCTCGGACCCGAACAACCCCCTGCTCAACCGCGCGATCTCCGAGCGCTACGCCCCCGGCTCGACGTTCAAGATCCTGACGACGATCGCCCTCATCGAAAACAACCTCGCCGACCCGGATATGCATGTGCCCTCCCCCGTGTCGACGACCCTGCCGGGCACGGCGACCGAGGTCTCAACATCGAGTCCTCCACCTGCGGTGACGGCAGCCCGACGCTCACCGAGGCCTTCGCGCGCTCGTGCACACGACCTTCGTGCTGGCTTCCGAGCAGCTGACGAACCAGCAGCTCCTCGACGTAACGAACCGCTTCGGTTTTCAGTGCGAGTCGCAGATCCCGCTGACGGTGACGCCCTCCGTGTTCCCCGCCGACGCGGACTCCGCGCAGCTCGCGATGAGCTCGATCGGCCAGTACACGGTTCAGACGACGCCTCTGCAGATGGCGCAGGTCGCCCAGGCCATCGCGAACGACGGCCAGATGATGACCCCCTACCTCATCGACTCGATCGTGGACGCCGACAATCAGGTCGTGCGCACGAATAGCCCGACCGACGCCGGCAAACCGATCTCGTCGGAGACGGCCTCGAAGCTGCGCTGCCATGATGGAATCCGTGGTCTCCCAGCCCTACGGCACCGGCACGACGATGGCCCTGCCGAACATTGCGGTGGCCGCAAGACCGGCACCGCCGAGACCGGCAACGGCGACCGCGCAAACGCCTGGGCCGTCGGTTTTGCCCCGGCGGACAGCCCGCGCATCGCTTTCGCCGTCCTCGTCGAGGGCGACGACAACGATCCCACGCCCCACAGTGGGGACGTGGCCGGCCCGATCGCCCGCGCCCCTCCTGGAAGCGGGGCTGCAGTGAGCACGCCACGCATGACTTCCGGTGCCGGGCGAGGTGCTCGGGGGCGCTACACACTGCTCACCCCGATCGCCCAGGGGCGGCATGGGCGAGGTGTGGAAGGCCCGCGACCGCGTCAGCGCGCCACATCGTCGCCGCGAAGGTCCTGCGCCCCGAGCTGACGGGCGAGGGCTCGCTCGCGCCTGCGCCTCGGGGCCCGTAACTCGATGTCGATCTCGCACCCGAATATCGCCAACACACAGGATTCGGGCGAGGAAGACGGCATCAGCTGGATCATCGCGGAGCTCGTCGACGGCCATCCATGACGGATTACCTGCGCGGCGGCTCCCGCATTGAGCCCGAGTACCTCGTGCCGATCCTCGTGCAGGTCGCGATGGCGCTGGGCGCTGCCGCGCGCGCGGGCGTCGTGCACCGCGACATCAAGCCCGCGAACATCATTGTTCGCCCTGATGGCATGGTGAGCTAACGGACTTCGGCATTTCTCGCGCGAAGGGCCAGGTCAACCTGACCGCCGCGGGCATGGTCATAGGGCACCGCCCAGTACCTGCCGCCCGAGCAGGCCATGGGCGAGGTCGCCACCCCCATCGGTGACCTCTACGCCCTGGGTGTCATCGCCTCACGAGGGCCGCAGCCGGTCGACGCCCGTTCACCGGCGAAACCCAGGTGGACATCGCCTTCGCACACGTCAACGATCCCGTTCCGCCGCTGCCGGACTCGTGCCCGAGCCCTGGCCCGACGTCATCTTGCACCTGCTGGGAAGGACCCCGCGAAGCGCCCCGAGTCGGGTCCGCAGCCGTGCGCGAAATCGCGAGCGCAGCCAAGGCGATGGGCGTCTCCGTGACCCCTCGCCCGCTGCCCCTGCCGAAGGCCGCGCAGCGCCCCGAAGAGGTGCGCACACCCGTCCAGCCGTCGGTGCCGATCGTCGCACCGGTGCGGCACCCTAACGCGCCGCACGCTGCCCGACGAGATGCTGCAGCCCCTCAGGGACTCACTCCGAAGGTGCGTGCGACGACGAGGCCGCCACGCCAAGCTGCCCGTCCTCGACGAAGCGACGACGATCGCCCCCTCCTCGGCCCCGATCCCGATCACGGGTCGCCACGCCGCCGTCCCGCGCATCCTCGACGAGGCCGAGGTTCCCCGATCTCTCGCCCGTGTCCACTCCCACCCGGGTTCGTCGCCTGCACAGGACGACCGGCGAGCAGGGAGCCCGCAGTGTCGGGTGCCGTCCGATCGCTGACCTCGACCGGTCGCCACGCAGCCGTCCCGGCCCCCACGGCGAACCCGCCGGCACCGGTCTCGGCCCCGATCCCGACGCGGTCCACGGCCAAGACGGCTCCCGCGCAGAAGGCTCCTGCGCCCGCTGCTCCTATGCCCCGCGCAGGCCGCCACCGCCCGCGACCACAGGTTCCATCCCGAGGCACGCAGCTCCCGCTCACTCCGAGCAGGTCCCCAGCCCAACAGCGAGGGACCGCCCAGCGCCCCCAGGCCTCGGCGCCCGCAGCGTTCCGCGCCTATCCCGGCCCCTCCGGTAGATGCAGCGCCCGCGCACACCGCCGCACCGAGGGCCCCGCTGCCGTCCGAGGCCGCAGGGATCGACGCGCCGCCCTCGCCGAGCGATTGCGCCAGCGCGAGGCGGCCCGACGGGCCGAGACGCCGCCGAGGAGCAGCGCCGCGCAGCCGTCGCCCGCGAGGAAGAACAGCGCCAGCGCGAGCTTCAAAGAAGCCCGCGAGACGTCGTAAGCTCAGCAGAACGCCGCGAGGCCGAAGAAGCCAAGCGTCAGGCAGCTCGGCAGGCGACCCGCGCATTCCCCAGCCCACCCGCTCCGAGTCGCCTCGCCGCGACAAGGCGGCCACAACCTCGTCGCCGCGCGTGTACGGGACCGTTCCCCAGCCTCGCGCAGCCACGCCCTCGAAGCGCCAGCGACGCTCGGTCTACGAGCCGCGGCCCGGAGAAGGCGAAGCGCGAGGCCGCGCTGGCACGAGCTCGACGCTCGCAGCGCCTGCGGCGTACCCGTCCGGCGGCCAAGACCGCGTACTCGCGCAGCGTCGTCGCTCACCGTCCCAGCATCCAGGCGGATTATTCGCGCGGTCATCGTCCGCAATCATCGTGATTGCGCTCATCGCGCTTGCAGCTATTACGATCAAACACATGCTTGGCTCCTGATACAACCAAGTGCGCAGCACATTATCGAGGAGGTTAGGACGCTGGCGGAGCCCATGGCCCACCCGTCTAGCTGGCCGATACGAGGTCCGCTCGCTCATCAGGGCGGGCGGAATGGCCGAAGTCCACCTGGGCTTCCGACACTCGCCTGTCGCGCGTCGTAGCAATCAAGATGCTGCGCCGCGATCTGGCGCAGGACCTCGATCTTCAGGCGCGCTTCCGTCGCGAAGCGCAGTCAGCAGCGTCGCTGAATCACCCGAACATCGTCGCCGTACGACACGGGCGAGGAGATCATCGAGGATGCGACCGGTGAGTTCGATCGCGGTGCCTACATCGTCATGGAGTACGTCGAGGGCCACACGGTCAAGGACCTGATCTCCGACAGCACTGTGCCGTTCGATCAACGAGAGGCCATCGAGATCGTGTCAGGTGTCCTGCACCGCCCTCCAGTACTCGCACGCGAAACCACCTGGTGCACCGCGACATCAAGCCCGGCAACATCATGCTGACGTCGGACGGCAAGGTCAAGGTCATGGACTTTGGCATCGCGCGCGCCCTGACGGACTCGCAGGCCTACGATGAGCGCAGACGAACGCCGTCGTGGGCACCGCCCAGTACCTCTCCCCGAGGCAGGCTCGCGGCGGACCGTTGATGCTCGCTCCGACCTGCCTCGACCGGTGTCGTGCTCTTCGAGGCTGCTGACGGGCCGCCCGCGCCTTCAAGGGTGACTCGTGCCGTCGCCGTCGCCTACCAGCACGTCGAGGCAGATCCCGCCCACGCCCTCGTCGATCCTGTCGGCATCCCGGACTCGCTCGACCGCGTGGTGCTGAAAGTCCTGGCGAAGAACCGCGAGGACCGCTACCCGAGCGCCGCAGCGAAATGCTCGCGGACCTGCAGCGCGTGGCCCGGGGCCTCGACGTGGGCGCGCCGCCCGCCGACTCGTGGGCGACCGAGGTTCTGCCCGCCGCCGGCATGGCGTCCGCACGGACCGCCGCGACCACGCCGATGGCGGCGGTCCCCAGCCACGCGCCCGCCGCGGCGGTGGCTGCGACCTCCACGTCGCTGCCCGCGGTTGCCACCGATGACACCGCGAGCGAGGGCCGCCAAGGCCCGCAAGCGTCGCACAGCGATCATCGCGACCGTGTTGCTCATCGCCCTGCTGCTGATCGGCGGCTCGGTGTGAGCCCTGACGCGCGGCGCCGCCGAGCGGAGTCGATCCGCGGTTCCCAGCGTCGTCAGCCTGGCCCAGGCCGAGGCGAAGACCAAATCGAGCAGGCGGGCTTCACTGGGAGCTCAACCCCGACAAGGTCGCCTCCGACACCGTCGCTGGGGGCTCCGTGGCCTCCACCGACCCCGCCGCGGGCACGCAGGCCGAGAAGGGCGCGACCGTCCGCGTCACCATCTCCTCCGGCCCCGATTCGGTGACCCTGCCGGACAACCTCGTCGGCATGAGCCCCGATGACGCCCGCAAAGGCGATCGAGGCCCTTGGCCTGAAGTGGGGAGCTCGACTCCAGCAAGGTCGCCTCCGACACCGTTCCCGAGGGCAAGGTCGCGCAGACCAGCCCCTCCCCAGTTTCCAAGGTGAAGGCCAGCCAGACGATCCGCGCCTACCTGTCCTCCGGCTCGGATCAGGTGGACGTGCCCGACCTGTCGGGTATGACCCAGGATCAGGGCGCGCAGCACCCTCAAGGGCGTCGGCCTGGAGCTGGGCAACGTGACGAGCGTTGACTCCGAGAAGGAGAAGGACCGCATCGTCGAGCAGGATCCCGCGACCGGCACGAAGGTCAAGAAGGGCACCGCCATCGGCGTGTCCATCTCGAGGCAGCAAGGCCGCGCAGGTGGAGAATTCCACCGTCGTCGGCATGGGCCGTGAAGACGCCGAGGCGCTCAAGGCCCTGGGCCTGACCGTCACCGTCGAAGAGGTCGCGAGGCAACCAGCCCGCAGGGCCAGGTCCTCTCGTCGAGGCCCGGCGAGGGTTCGAGGTGGACAAGAATTCGACCGTGAAGCTGAAGGTGTCGAAGGGCGGCCAGAACGAAACAACGGCGGCAGTAACAGCAACAACAGGAAATGCACACCACTGGGTGAGCCCCGGGCCGCGTCGCGGTAGTACCGCTTCGTAGTCGCCCCGTGATCAGTGAGGCCCGCGCCTGCGGAGAAATCCTGCGGCGCGAGGCCTCACACTGTCTGAGCGCTATAGAAAACTCGCATCAAACGGGGTTTTCTATTTCTCCCCAGACAAAAGGCGCGAATATCAGGGAGACTGGGCTACGGCGCCGCGCGAACTGGATAGAAACGACAATCTGGATAGTACGGCGTTCTGGATAGGAGAAAATAACCTATCCAGAAGAGCGAGTTCTATCCAGAACGCATCCATACCCGATGGGCCACGAAACCTACAGCTTGAAACGCTCCGCGACGACGGAAAGCTTCGGGACACGGGCCCGTTCGCGCGCGTCGCGTCGCCGCGCAGGCGCGCAGCCAGTTGGCGAACATGAGGTGCCCGACTGGGTCGCAGACGGACTCAGGGGTGGAGACTGGACGCCCCTCGAGGGCAGGAGCGGTGGCGCACGCCCATGCAGTGATGCCGGACTCGGTGGTCGCGGAGACCTCGAGCTCGTCGGGCATGGTCGCGGGGTCGATCGTCAGCGAGTGGTAGCGGGTGACGGTCAGCGGCGAGCACGCCCTCGAAGACGCCGCGCCCGTCATGCGTGATGACGGAGGTCTTGCCGTGCAGCGAGGCTCGGGCGCGTGCCCGACGGTCGCGCCGAAAAGCTCACCGAGGGACTGGTGCCCCAGGCACACGCCCAGCATCGGGATGCCGCGTTCGGCGCAGTCGGCGATGGTCTGCAGGGACGCGCCGGCGCTCTTGGGAGTCGCTCGGGTCCGGGGAGATGGGGACGCCGTCGTAGCCGACCTCGAACCACGCCCAGGATCCACGACGTCGTTACGCACGACGTCACGGTGCACACCAGGTGGCGCAGGTGAGCCCCACGATCGTGAGAGACGAACGAGTCGTAGTTATCGACGCGGAGAGGATTCGTGCCATCATGGGTCCTTTCATGTGAGGCCGTGGCCTCTTCTCCGGCATCCATCGTAGGGCGCTCCCCTACTGGGCGTGCGGGCATGTCCGCCTCCGGGCGCGCGGTCGCATACGGCAGCACACAACCGACGTCCGCGGATACGACACGAGGCCGGGTCTCCCCGGCCTCGTCCCATCCTCGACCAGGCAGCTCAGGCTCAGCCGACGGAGGACTCGTCCGAGCTCCAGGTAGGACTGGACCCAGGGGTGAGACCCAGGTGAACTTAGGGCGGCGACAGTGCGGCGAGTGAGGGCCAGGGATTCAATGACTTTAGAACCAGGTGGGGCCGGGCAGGTGGCGGAAGATCCATGCGTACATGTGGGGTCCTTCAGTTCGTGGGTTCGTCGACGGTTCGGCAGGGACACCCGTGTCCTAGGGGTCCAGGATTCGAGACTTGAGATGGACGATGTAGCGCTGCCAGTTGCCATATTCGGGTGGCAGGTGGTCATGGTCATCCAACGCTCGGTGGGGTTTCGGACCGGGGAGACGTCGTCGATGACGGGGGCGACGACGCGCATCTGCGTGGGGTCGGTTGCGTCGATGATCTCGGAGGAGACCATGGAGTAGACGAGGTGAGTGGTCGTCGACTTCACGACGACCTTGTCGCCCTGGGTGAGGCGGTCGATCCAGCGGAAGTTGTTGCCGTAAATTGCGGCGGTGGCCAGCGATGGAAGTTGCCGACGCCGCCGGGCTGGGTGGTCATGTCGTGGTGGCCGGCCCATCCCTGGTCGAGAACGTAGGAGGTGGTGCCTTCCGCGAGAGGATCTTCATCCAGTCCCAGGTGGGCACGTGCACGAGGGCCGTAGACCTCGCCGTCGCCGACTTCGGCGCTGAACTCGGGCGGATCATCGGTGCGGACTTCGCCGGAGTGCGCTTGGAGGGCTGGTGCTCTTCTTCGTGACGAGGCGATGGTCTGGGAGACCTGTCCGGCGACCTCGTGGGTCGTCAGTGGAGCTGCCAAACGGAGAGAGGCCGACGATGATGGCGAAGGTGATGAGCGGTTCGCCGACGACACCGACGATGTTCCAGAAGATGTTGGAGCGCTTCTGCTAGCCGGCGTGGTCAGGCGACGTGTTCACCCATTCGTTTCCTCCACGGTTGCGTAGTTGACGGTCAGCGGGGTAGTTGCGGGCGCGAAGCTCAAGTCTTTGGTCTGCATGTCCACCGAGGCCGTACTTTGTCACGTAGGCCTGGTAATTCACCATACGTGGGTTTGCGGTAACCGTCGCGCGCAGGGTGGCAGGATCACCGATTGCTTGGATCACATAGGGCGGGAGAAGCTGGTTCCGTCCACGAGGACGGCGTTGCCGATGCAGCGGCGGATGACGGTGCGCGAGGGTGATGCGTACGCCCTGGACGGTCGCAGCTTCAGCGCCACCGCTCCACAGCGCGTTCATCGTGTCTTCGATGTCTTGCTGGTGGATGACGAGGTCCGTTGGGGGTTGCGCCTTCCGGGAATTTCTCCGGGGGCGCGTCGCTGAGGTGATTTGGACGCCGGGGCCGGTGACGGTTTGGGTGGAGCGAGCGGTGAGACGTCCTCGTCCGCCGGATTGGGGGGCGACGGAGGTGTAGCTCTGGATCTGCGTATCGAGCGAGGAGACCTCATTTTCGAGGGCTTTGACCTGTTCCTGGCAGTTTGCGCACGAGGTGGACAGATCGAGGTTGCCGCGGATTTTTGCGTTCGTTGAGCGCAGGACGGGAAGAGGAGGCCGGAGGCGACGGTCACGGCAGCACGCCGGCGACGTAGCGAACGCTGCGTGCGTGCATCTTTCCCCCTTGTGTGGCGCTGCGCTTTGGCACTTTCCACGTCCGAGACTACGCTGGTGTTGCGACTAATTCATCACCGCCGGGCGGTTTTCTTCCCGCGCGGGCCAGCAGAGAGGACCCGACTGGCCGAGATCAAGAGCGTAAGAAGAATGGGCACGAGGTTGAGGACGATACCGACATCCAGAACTGGACTGACGGTATTCCGCTTAGCCCCGCCTGGTGGGCGCGCCCACGTTTGTGGCCTGAGTGATTCTGGGCCTGCTGTGGGTTGTTGTCTACTACATTTCGTCGGGCACCTACCCGGTTCCGAAGCTGGGCGCATGGAACATCGCGGTGGGCCTGGGCACGATGATGGTCGGCTACTGATGACGCTGCGTTGGCGTTGACGGTGGCGCGGCGGGCGTGAACCTGCCGTCTCCAGTGAGGTGTGAGGTGTGGGGCGTTCCGGCTGCGGTCAGACGCCCCACTATCTATCGACGAGGGCCGTGGCTGACTACCGGGTCACGGCCTCATCCCTCGAGTCAGCCTGCTGAGCTGGACCCCTCATGCCGGCGTCGTGCATGCCGAGGAGGAGCGTCCGGCAAGGCCGTCTTCGAGGCGCGCGGGGTGGGCGCTGGCGAAGGACATGACGGTGAGTGGGCGCCGGCATGCAGGATCGCGAGGGACGCGGGGGCGGAGGGCCGAGGACGACGGTGTGGGCGTCGGATGCGAGCGCGAGGAGGCGCGGCATGGTCTTGATGACGAATGCGGATCCGGAGATGAAGACGTAGTCCATTTCGGGGAGCAGGTATTCGCAGGCGGAGTCGGGGTAGTCGCCTTCGAGGACGTTGCGTTCGAGGATGTTGAGCTCGGCGACGTCGGGCATGGCAGCGTGCCGAAGGGTAGTCGACGATGACGAGCGCGTTTGCCGGCGACGAGCGGGGGGCGTGAGGGGTGGAAGGTGCGCGCGGTTGTTTTCCTTGCGGGGGCGGAATCCGTGGGCGAGGTGCGCACAGGGTGGGAGTGGTAGGCGTTGACGGCGGCCATGCCGATGCCGGCGTCCTCGAAGTTCAGGACTTGGCGAGGGCGGCGACGCTCGCGCAGGGGCGTGCAGCGAGGTCGGCAGGGTCTCGGTGGCGCGCGGGCGCGACTGGACGTTCATGCCGAGCCATGCCGACGCCATCTTCGCTGGAGCGACGCGGGCGCCATTGCCGTCGGTGAGATCTGGGTAACGGTGATGTCGGCGGGGATCTCGTCGATGGGCTGATCAGTACAGGTCCCAGGGGCTGGTCATGGTCTCTCCTGTGGGCGCATGAGGAAGGGTCCGGCACTGTCTGCGGACCCTTCTATCAAATCATCCTTAGATGCCGGCCGCCTGTCGTGGGTGACCGCTCACGCGCCGTAGACCTCGTACAGGACGCGGAACGCGAGGGCGTTGAGCACAGGCATGCCGGCTGATCATGCCGGTCGACGACCGCTTCGCGCCGGTTCTGCTGCACCTGCGTGACGCCTGCGCGCGGGCGGGCCATGCGCACGAGGACCCCACATGGCGCCCGCCGGCGATCGCCCCGCCGATGTGCCCCTGCCAGGAGGATGCCGCTGACCATGAAGCCGTAGACGGGGTTGATGCCGAGCAGCGTCGGGATCGCGGTCGTGTCTGACCCGCCGGGGGCGCTGGAGGACGAACACGGCGCCAGACAGGCCGAAGACGGCGCTCGACGCGCCGACCGTGCTCGGAAGATCTGGAGGGCTGGATGAGGCACCACGCGATAATGAGGCGGAGCCTCTCAGCGCGCTCACCAGGTAGGCGTGAGGAAGCAGCAGCCCAGGACGAGTTCGATCGCGCCCCACGGTACAGGAGGCATGTTGAACAGGATGTGCATGATGCCGCCGTGCAGGAACGCGCCGGTGATGACCGTCACGGGTGCGACATCGGCTCAGCGGGCACGAGCGCCGGATCGAGCTTCGTGGTGGGTACCAGCAGGGGTCACGACGTACATGAAGATGCAGATCCGCCATCATCGTCGCGTAGTGACGACCGGCGTGCCGGCTGCGGGCGCGCGCGCGAGGCGGGAGCCCATCCACCGCTTCTTCCGGACGTGCGGTCACGCAGATCGAGGCGGACCTCTGTGGGATCGCGCAGTCCACGCATGGGCCGGTTGCAGCGCTTGGATCGACGCTCGCGCACGCCCGGGTGGCGCGGACGATCGGGGGCGGCGCGGGTCAGAGCGCTGGCCGTAGCTCGGCGTACTCGCTCGCTTCCCGCTTTCAGCGGGCGGGTGAGGGACGAGGCCGGGGCGTACCATCGGTCACTGCGCAGCAGCGGGGCGGCCGGCGCGTCGTCGATGATGAGGGAGGGTCAGTCGACGGTCTCGATGGGTTGATGACCTGCTCCGTCACGGGAGGCGATCCTACTAGAGCGTGGGGGTGGTGGCGATGAGCGTCGACGACGCGCTTGGACTCCTCGTCGGTGCTTACCGAAGATGCGTGGTTGCCGAGCGGCCACGAATGCGAGGCCACGGTGATGAAGAACTGGGGAGCCGTTGGGTGCCCTTGCCCGATGCGCTTGCCGGCGTTGGCCATGGCTTGAGCAGGTAGTCGTTGAAGTTCAGCTCGGGTGGATCTCGTCGTTGGAACTGGTAGCCAGGAGGCCGCCGTGCCCGGTGCCGAGAGTCGCCGCCCACGGATCGCGAGCCGAGAGTTGACGCAGCGCGGTGGAAAAGTGCCGTGCCCGTCGTGGGGGACGGGAGGTCTTCTGACCGGTCGTGCGGTCGACCCATTCGCGCTCGCCCTGCTGGCGGGGTCACGAAGTTGTTGACGGCCGTCTGTTGAAGCGTGGTTGGGGAGCAGTTCGGCGGTGATGTCGCGCACGGCGGAGGAGTGTGAAGAATAGCTTTCATGACCTGCCAATGAGTACTGCGTCTTTTCACGAAATTGTTTCCTGCTCCGTCACGCACCTCACACGCGGCGAGCCGGTGGGCTGCAGAATCCACAGCCCGTTGTAGCTAATGGGAGTAGGTAAGCGCGTCCGCGCGCGTTGTATTGTGGACAGAATCCGGAGACATCACGGATGCTTCGCCAGAGCTTTCCGATGCCAGGAAAGCTGCGCGCATCCTCTCAGCAGCTTCGCGACGCTGCTGCCATTTACGCCAAGCAAAGGTTGCCGTGCGGGCTGCGCCGATCTGGCTGGCCAGGGCGTCGACTGGGCCGCGCCTCGCTCGCCAGGCCGCGCTGAATTCGCGATCAGGCACGCGACCCCCGCGATCGAGGAGCGCCGCCGCTCTCGTACGCAGGCTGCCGCCGCGCAGGCCGTCCCGGTGATCGAGAACGCTCGCGCAGACCTCGTGGACGACTGACCTGCGCAGCGCTTCCCTCGCCGTTAACCGAGGCGGGTGCGCCGCGCTATCGGCTCGCGGTTCCCTGTCGGGCGCGCTCGTCGCGCTTCCGAGCTCGGCTGCTCGCCCTCCGCGCACGCAGCGCAAGCGCCGCAAGTGCCGCGTGCTGCGCTTTTCTTCGGCGGCACGGCCCTGGTGAGTGCCGTCGCTGGCGCAAAGCCATCCTGTGGAGGCGTTCGCAGCCGATTGGGGATCAGTGGGCCGAGGTACTGGGCGGATCTGGACACGGATTCTTTCAGTGACTGCGGACACCGGGGCTGAGGAGGCCACCTTCCAGGGCGGGCGAGTGAGATTTAACCTTTGCAGAGAGGAGTTTTGGCTCGGGGGCCGCGACGCTGCGCCGCGGCAGCCTCATCCGCCGCAGGCATCGTTTGCAGGCGAGCGCAACGTCGGAGCACTTTCCCCTCGTCATGGTCGACACCCACTCCTCGCATGCGCGCGCTTTTGCCGGATGGTCGCCATATGATGAGACATCATCCTCGTGACGTCTGCAGGTCCGCCTGCGCTTGTTACGCCGGAGGTTGTCGTGAGGCGGCGTGAAACTGGCTCCAGAGTCGTGATCAGAGGCGCGCGCCAGGATTCGCCCTTGGGCCAGGTCTTTCGACACGGCTGCCGTAGCAGGCCCGCTCGGGGGTTGGCGGACGCTCGGGTCGCCGACGTGTCTGCACTAGGGTCTGGCGTTGAGCCGCTCGGCGGGCACTGCAGGACGCGCCTGGCAGCGCTCAGGAGGTTTTACTCGCATCCGAGGGCGATGAGCTCCGTGATTTCGGCAGGAAGGGTTGCTCGAAGCGAGGACGACTTCAGAAGACTGAGAGACGAGGTCATGCGCAGGTGGTTAAGGGCGAAGAAGCCTTGCATGGCTGCGTTCCTTTCCTCAACTTCTCTCGTCTCCTCGCTCGGTGTTCCGGTCCATCAGGCTGCGGGAACGCTCAATACCCTTCCACGACATAGCCTCGTCATCAGCGTGCTCAGCAGGCTCACGGATAAGCGTAACAATCCTGTTGTCAGCGGCAGTTCCGACTTCTGGGAGATGAAAGGGAAGGATGCTGCGGTGGTTAAGAGTCGATGTACAAGCGCCTCCATTGCAATTCGTGGAGGACGCAAAGGCAGGCGAGAGTCTCTCGCGAGCCTCGATCCTCGACACCGCACCACGATGGATGCGTGACGGGGCCGAGCGGCGCTTGCGGCACTACCGCACATACCAGGGTTTCCAGGCCGGACGGGCGCCGCCATCCGACAAGTGGCTCGCGGACGCTGAGCAACGCTTGCAGGACTGGCGTGACTCCCACCATCGCGACCGCTCAGGTCGAGGGTGGAGATGCGTCAGGTCGTACCCATGCATGCCGCGAAAGGGCGTGCTATCCCCGTGCTGGTCGACTCGAGGCTCGAGCGCCTTGCGTGAGCATGGCCGAGGTGGCGATCCCCGTTGCGCAGAGCTTGGAGGTATTTTTCGGGGTCGGCATCAACGCCAGCAGCCTCCGCCGGCGCGGTAGTCCTACGATGCCGTCGCCGCTCAGGTAACTGCGCAGCGGCGCGAGGCCAACTCGGCGGACATCCTTCCAGCGTCGGGTTTCTGCTCCATGCGCGGGTTGGCGGAGCCACGCTCAAAGCGAGCAAAAGACCTCCACAAGCAGAGGAATCAAGGGTGGCTGGGGCACACCACGACGAGTTTCTGCTCCATGGGTTGCCAAGGAGACTCGAAAAGCGGTAACAAGTCGGTATCCCCGGATGGTCGGCGCTGTGCCGATCGAGGCGGCGGCTACGGACGCTCAGGCCTGCGCGGCGCTGTCCGGCCTTTGCGGGCGGCTTCGAGCGCCAGCGCAGAGAGGCGCAGACGCGGGAGCGACTGCGCAGGATGCAGTCAGCGCATCGCCGACAAATTCACCGGGAGGGTAGGCTGGGCGGTCACTTGGCAAACCATCCACCACGGACCCACAGGACCTCATGGGCATCGACCTGATGCACACCCGCATCGGCGGCGAACGCTACGCCAGCGGGGCCGTGGTCGACGGCTACACTCCCGCCCCTCCGACCGAGCCGATCACGCGATGCATGGCGCATCAATGGCGGGCCATCGACCTTGCGCTTCAACTCGTCGGGCATCTCAGCCACTGGACTCGCTGAGCTGCGGTGCAGGCGTTCTGGATGATGGGCGCGCTGAGGCGCGGCGGCGCTCGGCGCGCGCGAGCGCCTCACGCCTCGGCAGCGGCGGAGCAGCCCATCGGCGGCGTTCCAGGTTCTGGGCTGCGGCACGGGCGGCTTGGGCTCTTCAGGGCGCTCGAGTGTCGGGTATCGGTGCCGGTGGGCGCGGCGGTGTCGGTGCCCGGTGGGCGCAGCGGTGTCGGTGGCAGCGCTGAGCGGCGGCTGGTACATCGCCCTGCGCGCGGGTTCGTACTCCGGCGGGGCTTTGGCTCCTACACCGCCGCGCTGGCGCAGAGCGCGCAATCGGGCGGGACCGCCGGCTGACAGGCACAGACAGCGTTAGCTGCTGCTGGAGCCGCTGGAAAGACCAGGCGGCGGCAGCGCCCGCTGGCCAGCCGCGCCCGCGCGCGATGAGGCGGCGGGATGGGCGGCTTCATGGGCGCCAGGCGCGCAGGCGGCCGGTGTGCGGCTAAGGACGATCAGAAGGAGCAAACGACGCAGTACACGGCCTTCAAGTTCGAGGGACGGCGAGGACGATGCACTGCCCCAGCTACGTCAGCCCAATGTATCGCAGACCTACGGATCAGACGAGGGACCTGAGCCCGCGCCTCCCCAGAAGGACGACGGACGTGAGGATCCTCTCGCCAATGAGTGACGACGAAACCCACACGTTTCAACGCCGTCCACGGCTGCGGCTCATGGGAGCGTGTACGATAGCCCTGGCCCTGGCGGTAGGGGCCCATCGCCCTGCCCGCCGCTCGCGCGCGCTGCAGACCCCCATCACGGGCAACAGACGGACCTTCAGCCGCCTGCTACAAAGCTGGACCAGGCCAGGGGCCAAGGGCTACACGGGCAGGGCGTGACGATCGCCCTCCTCGCCAGTGGCGGGGTCGACACCACCGCTCGAGGCTGGCAGGCGCAAACCATCATCGACAAAGCCCTGCCGTCACCTCAGGTCCCTTTTCCAGAGCCATGGCACGGCACTGGCTTCGCTTCCTGGTCTCACAAGGCCTACGGAGCGGCGCGAGGCGAGCACTGCTGCATCATGTCAGACACAAACGCTTTTCACTCCAGGACGGCGAAGTCAATCCGGCGGTGAGCTGCACAATCACGCAGCGGTATCGCCATTTGAGGCCCGCTTGACTGATCAACCGCGCTACTCCGGCGACGGCGCGCTGAATCATCAGTATCGTCAGCGGCAGGGACTCGACAGACGCGACAGAGTGGGCGGCGTCGCCCGAAGCCAACGCTAAAGGCGTCATCATCGGCATCACGTCGGCGTGGGCAGCGAAGGAAAAGACGAGACACTCGGCAGCTATTCAGTGGTCTGTCGTGGGTGCTCAGCGCCATCGGCACCACCGGCAAGGTGGCCTCCTACTCATCGCATGGCGTTTCCAGGTGCGAGCGGTTGCGGTAGTCAGAGCCCCGTCGTCGCCCACGATTACGGAACCGGACTTCAATATATATATCAGCGCGGAGGGCGCACGTCGAGACTCCGCACCGCTGGTTGCTGGTTTCTTGCCCTGGCCCAAAGCCAGAAGAGTGGCTAACGCCACCCAGCAACCAACTCCTCCAACTACTCACCAAGACGAGCTCGGACCGATTCAGAACCGGATTCGAGCACCACCATCGGATACGGGCGAAAGTTGAGTCGCAGCCATGATCAGCACCAGCCCCTCGCGAGTACCCGGACGAAAAGCCGCTCTTGGACCCGAGCTCGACACGAGGGCGCACCACCGAGGAGCACGCAGCGCATCGACGGCCTCGTAGGCGCGGCATCGCCTTCGGCGGTTCGTGCACCTCTACCGCACTGAAAGTGCGACAGCGTCATCAACAACACCGACGCCGGCGTGCCCATCCACCCTGGGCGCAGCGCTACCGCGAAAGTGACGACTAAGCACAGCAAGACCAGCGGCTTGCGCACGAGCGTGTGCGATGACCCTGGCCCTGGCGGTAGGGCCCATTGCTGCTGCGGCGCCCCGCGCACGCCGCGACATCACGGCCGTGAGACCGGTCGCTCGTCACCTACTACCAGCTCGAGTCAGAGGCGCGGGCCGGGGCTACACGGGCAAGGAGTGTCACCATCGCGCTCCTTGACGGCAGGGAGTCGGCACCAGCGCACCCGAACTCATGCAGCGCCACCATCATCGACAAGAGCCCCTGCACTGTCCGCTCGAGCGGCGTGTGTTCAAGAGCCACGGGGACAGCCATGTCGCCTCCTCCTGGTCTCTCCAAAGACGTACGGCGTTGCGGCCTGCCTCTGACCTACCGGGCCAGGTTCGAGGATGGGGGCGAGGGTACCGCTGCCGGTTGCCCGGTCCACAGCGGTAATGGCATCAGAGAAACGACTCTCTCATCAATCGCGCCACCGTAGCGGCGACTCAGATCATCAGCATCTCCTCGTCCGGCGAAGATCGTGATGGAAAGCATGCCAGTGGGCGATCGCCCGCCAATGCTGCAACGTTATGGTCGTCACCGCCATGCGGTGGCACGGCGAATAACAGAGGCAGGCCTGGCCTCGCAAAGTGGTCGCGGCGTCGTCGCGTCAGCGCCATCGGCACCACCGGCAAGGTAGCCTCCTGCTCCTCGTAGCGGGAGCCAGCACCCGCAGCGGTGGGTGGCCCTATCACCGTCCGTAACTGCGAGAGCAGAACCGGCAGCACGACGGCGTCATCGTACTCCACGCCCCTCATCGCAGGTTTCCTGGCCCTAGCCAAACAAAAGTGGCCCCAACGCCGCAGCAGCCAACTCCCTCCAGCTGGTGACCAGGACGGCGTTGAACAACGCGAGGGCCGCTGGAACAAGTACGCACAGGGTGCAGGGTTTGCTGACCTCGGTCGTCATGATGAACTTCGAGTCAGTCCCAGTACCCCGACGAGAACCCGTTGATGGACCCACCATGCACAGGGGTCCTCCACAGGACGAGGTAAATCCAGCAGTACATGAACGGCCTCAGCAAACCCCGCGACATCGCATTCGACGAGCTCAGCCACACCTACCGCGGGAGCCGGCGAAGCGTCATCAACAGCTCGACGCCGGCGTGCCCAGCCACCTGGAGCGCACCATGCCCCCGCTTCGCGCACAAGTGGGACCGAAAAGGGCCGCGTGGCCACGCCGTTTGACGGTTCGGCGCGGGGGTCTCGTCGTCTCGGGATCAGCTCTTCGGCGAAGAGGTTCATCACAGCAACCAAGATTGCCACGATGCAGAGACCAGGATCAGGATGATGCCGATGGGCGGGGCGTAGAACAACTGCCCTAAGAACGAAAATAGCGATATCGACTATTGTGTTGGGAAGCCGTTGGTAGCACGGCCAAGGAATGGCCAGCTGGCTATGAGAGGCACAATCTGTAAAGCGGCAAGCCGGTTGTCAAACCGAGATGCCCGCCGGCATGTGCGACCGATGAGACCGAGGCCGAAACCGCCGGGCCGTGGGCGCAGGCCCAACCTGCGCAAAGCCGCTTGCATCCAGCATCCACGGGCATCTGCCCGCAATTCTGCTGCATTGCGGAGCTGCGTGGCTTTCACTGCAGCAGAGCCCTCGCCCTGTGGAGAGTTGGGCACTTGCTGGCCGCCGTATCGAGGAAGTGTTCGGGTCAGGGCCTGAGATTGGTGTTGTCACTGGTGTTCGCGGAGGTTGATGGTGTAGGGTGCAAAGGTCGTCGGGTCCGGGAAGTCCTAGAACAACGAGGATGGGAGTAAGAAGAACCCGTAAGATCTGAGGGATCAGGAGAAGGGCGAGCAGGGCCAACAGCCGCAGGCGGCGCAGCGTTCGCGGAAGCCAGGCCTCCGGGCGAGTGCATGGCCGCGCTCGGAGGGTTCTTCGTCATGCTAGCCTGGCAAGCCCAGACCCAGGCCAATAATGTTCCGCCGCGGTGACGGGATGGAGAAGAATCAGGTAGTGAGAGATGAGGGCGATCGGGCGAGGTCCAGCCCGATGCTCACCCTGAGTCAGCGCGCACACCCAGCGTCGCGGATGACCAGCGCAAAAACAGCAGGTCGGTGATACCAGATCCGCGACACGCTGCTGGGGCTGCCTCGGCGCTGCTTCCAGGAGCGGTGGGCTGCTGGGAGCCCTGGGCCGGATACGTTCGGGCCGGGACCGGTCGAATATGGAGTCGTCTGGGTAGTCCTTCATTCGTCGGGGCCAGTGGGACCGGAGGCATCCGCTATAGGCTGGTCGTCATCGAGAGGACGGCCAGCTCGAGCAACCAGAAACACAAGCATCAGGGCTGCATTCCAGCCCAAATCCCCTCGCCACGTCTGCGCGGCGCGGATCCTGCGCCCCGCTTGCGCCCGGTCTCGCCAGGACAAGGCCGATGATGGCTATAATCCCACGGGATGTAGAACATCGCGGCGGCGAGAATGAAGCTGATCGGGCGAGAGTCCGCTCCTGGCAGGAGTCGTCTGCCGGGCTAAATGCGTAAGAGCCACTCCTGCGAACAGCGATAGGCGCAGAGGATGATCGATGACTCCGGGGGATTTGGAGGCCACGTGACAGAGGCCATGTGGCTGGGAGGCGCACGCAAGCTGCAGTGCCAGCTGCTGCATGTCGCCGTGAGGGTTTGCCCGGCACAGCGCACCGGGAGATGAGACCGGTGTATTTCCGGAGTAGGCCGGCGCGTTTCCGGGTGCCGGGCATCCCAGGACAACCAGGAGAATGAGGGCGTATCATCATCAATCGCCCTCACTCGTTGTTCATTGCGTCTGAAGTGCTGCGACCGGATGGGAGGTCACCGTGAGCGGCTCCGGGCCGCAGGGACGAGGCCAGACGAAGCCATCAGCATCAGGCCGAAGGGGACCACATGACAGAAGGGGTGCACAGCGCCGGCGAGGCGAGGCCGTCCCATATCCATGGTCTCCGATGAGGATCAATCGCGAGACAGCCAGCAATCGACGCCGCGGCGGTAGTCTGCGAGGCAGGCGGGATGAGTACCGCCGATGCTCCGCCTCTTCCTTCACGCGGGCTGGGTTCCTGCCGGATATGCCGGGCTGTGCCAGCGAGCACATACCCCTGGCCCATCGCGCACCGTTCATAGGCTGCGCGCATTGAGTGGGGTCGCGTTCTCCGGAGAATCCCAGGCGCGGGATGCGAGTCCGGGAGGTACGGGTTCGGAGGTTGTCACGGTCGGTCCCTTCACGTGTTGATCGGTGCGCCCATGCGGGCGGCTGCGATCGCAATCCTGAAAGCGAGCATATGTTCACGCCACACATCGGCGACGATCACAGGCCTCGAGGCGTGACTCTCTTGGTCAGACATGTGCACAGTGCAGCGCGAGGATGATCCACGGCAACGCGTTGAGCAGGAGGACGTGCCGCGCTCTTCCTCACGCCCACGAAAGTTGTTGCACCCATAACAGCTCAGTGAAACCAGATTCCCGAGGACATTGTTGGCGAAGGCTAAGGGCGCTGATACATGCTTCC